>OGJU01000006.1_pt1 | contig 287467 bp, 195 predicted proteins | sample 1572251 | NCBI WGS metagenome assembly OGJU01 (sample SAMEA2582144, study PRJEB24529) | metagenome | biome: Human gut stool | place: China | collected 2011
GCTTGAAAAGGCAGTCGGCGAATTTTCCAAACTTCCGGGTATCGGGCGTAAGACAGCTATGAGGCTTGTACTGCATCTGCTCCGTCAGGATACGGCTACTGTGGAAGCTTTCGGGAATTCTATCATTACTTTGAAACGTGAGGTGAAGTATTGCAAAGTGTGTCATAATATATCCGATACTGAAACTTGCCAGATCTGTGCTAATTCGCAACGGGATGCTTCCACTGTTTGTGTAGTGGAAAATATTCGTGACGTAATGGCAGTGGAAGCAACACAGCAGTACCGCGGACTTTATCATGTCTTAGGAGGAGTCATTTCTCCAATGGACGGAGTCGGACCGAGTGACCTTCAGATTGAAAGTCTGGTGCAGCGGGTGGCTGAAGGTGGAATTAAAGAGGTCATTCTGGCTTTAAGCACCACGATGGAGGGTGATACTACCAATTTCTATATCTATCGCAAGTTAGATAAGCTGGGCGTGAAACTTAGTGTCATAGCCCGTGGTATATCAGTTGGCGATGAACTTGAATATGCCGATGAAGTAACTTTGGGACGCAGCATTGTAAACCGGACACTTTTTACCGGAACAGTATAATCATTATTAATTATTTAAGAACGAACATGGAAGAACAGATAAAACGAGCTGTTAGAAATTTGAATATTAGTTATGTTTTCTTTTGGGTGCTCCCGGCTTTTTTGCTTGGGGCAGGAGAGTTTGAACTCTTTCCCGTAGGAGGTTTGGTAGATAATGCACAAGCTATCTACTATTTTGAGACAATCGGCATTTTGCTTACAGCTTTGTGTGTACCTCTTTCTCTCAAATTGTTTAGCCTGGTGCTTAAAAAGAAGATAGATCATATGACCATCACGCTTGCTTTGAAGCGATATGTGCAATGGAACATTGTTCGTTTGGGAGTGCTTGAAGTAGCTATTGTAGTGAATCTTTTGTGTTACTATCTGACATTAAGCAGTACGGGTAATCTTTGTATGCTGATCGGTCTGACGGCATCACTTTTCTGTCTTCCCAGTGAGAAAAGATTACGTAATGAGCTTCACATAGCAAAAGACGAGAAACTATGAGACAGTCTTTCTTAATGAACGAACGTATTTATCTTCGTGCAGTAGAACCGGAAGATATGGACATTATGTACGAGATGGAAAATGACCCTTCCATGTGGGATATTAGCAACTTTACGGTCCCTTATTCCCGTTATGTGCTTCGTCAATACATCGAAGGCTCACAGTGCGATGTGTTTGCCGATAAGCAATTGCGGCTGATGATTGTACGCAAATCTGACCAGTGCATACTCGGTACAATTGATATAACAGATTTTGTACCCCTTCATTCGCGGGGAGAAGTAGGGATTGCCGTCCATAAGGAGTATCGGCAACAAGGTTATGCTACTGATGCATTGAAATTGCTTTGTGAATACGCTTTTGATTTTCTGTCTTTAAGTCAACTCTATGCACATGTCATGACGGATAATGAAGTATGTGTAAAACTGTTCACCTCTTGTGGTTTCGTTCAATGCGGATTATTAAAAAACTGGTTGCAGGTGGAGGGTTGTTACAAAGATGCATTGCTTCTCCAATGTTTGAATCCTAAGAAATGAGATATTAATTGAGAGTAGGCACTTGTGGGAAACGTGACCACGTTTCATACTTGCTGCCTAACTTCTCTAAAGCTTTCCGCCACATATCTTTAATATTGTTTTTCATCAGATATGATTTCTCTTCCTCGGACACCAACCAAGTGTTTTCTCTGATTTCGTTGCTCAACTGTTCGCTATCCCAACCGGAATATCCCAAGAAGAAACGAATGCATTCACTGATTTTATTCCCTTGTAATATGTATTTCTTTATTTCATCAAAATCTCCATTCAGATAAAGCCCTTTACTGATAGAAATAGACCCTGGAATGTCAGATAATGTGTGGAGATAAAATAAGGTATCAGTGGCAATAGGTCCACCTTTATATAGAGGAATCTCATCCAGATATTTAAATTCCATGATGATATCATTGAGGAGTAGTGGCAGTTGCTTGTTGATAACCAATCCCATACTTCCTTCGTCCGTGTGATCGACCAGTAAAATTACGGATCTGCCAAACGTTGCGTCACGCAGAAAAGGTTCGGATATTAAAATCCTTCCTCTTGATGGTAACATATTATTCGATTGAATCTTAAATATGTCATAGTCGATATTCATGCCACTAAAGTAATAAAAAAAACGGAAAAACAATCGTTCTTTCCGTTTTTTTTCATTTTAAGAATGGCTTTTATGAATATCTGATGTCAAATAATCACGCTGTCGGATGATTTTCAGCGAATAGTTTCATTCTTTCATCCAGTTGTGCGTATTGATGGTCTTTAATAAAAGAGGTACACGCGCGCAATCCTTCCTGATGGCTTCCTGTGGTCACTAACGAGATAGCGCTTACTCCGTAGTACATCAATTCTTTCGCGAGTTCGCCACTGGTCATTCCCGGATATCCGATGGTGAAATAAAATCCGTCTGCAATCGGATCGCCCAGATCGTTGTCATATACCAGATGGAAACCGTGATGGAGGAAGATTTCTTTTAATTTCTGTGCCCTTTCGCCATATATCTTCACTTCGTTGAGGAAATTATATTGTCCTTCATTCGCTGCTTTCAGCATGGCCGCCATGGCGAACTGTGCAGAATGACTAGTTCCGGAAGAAAGTGCATAAAGTACACGGTGAATGAAAACCGTTCCGAAAGTTCCGCCACCATATCGTTTGGTCAGTCCCGGATAGCTTCGGTGGTATAGTTTATCAGAGATACAGCTTACACCAATACGTTGCCCGGCGTAGCTGAATGCTTTCGAGCCGGAAATCAGCAATACGTAATTGTTTGTATAATGGGCAACCGATGGCTGGAAAGGAGGTTGATACGGCTTGCTTAAATCTTGGCGAAAGTCCATGGCAAAATAAGCCAAATCCTCCAGAACAATCACATCATATTGTGTTGCCAATTCGCCGATAATCCGTAATTCTTCCTCTTTCAGGCAAATCCAGCTGGGATTATTGGGGTTTGAATAAATGATGGCTGATATATTTCCTTTTTTCAGATAGCTTTCCAGTTTCTCTTTGAGTTTTTCTCCGCGGTAGTCATACACATCAAATGTTTCAAACTTTTGTCCCATTACAACCAACTGCTGTTTCTGTACCGGAAACCCTGGATCGATAAACAAAATCGTATCTTTCTTTTCATCACATTGGCTGCAAGTAAGAAATGAAGCGAATGTACCTTGCATGGAACCGGTGACAGGCACACAACCCTCCGGGCTTAAATCTACGTTGATGAATGCTTTGATAAAGTTGGATGCCTCTTTCTTTAGTTCCGGCAATCCGTTGATGTCTGGATATAGACTGGCAATGCCATTTTGTAGCGCTTCAATTTCCGCTTTCACGCCTACTGCGGAAGGAGGAAGTCCCGGAACACCCATTTCCATTTTAATAAATTCAACTCCCGATGCTGCTTCTGCTTTTGAAGCAATAGCTTTCACTTCACGAATGGTAGCTTTGGAAAAATCGACAATTTGAAACTCATTGATGGTTTCATCAATCAGATGTCGTTCAATTGGTGTATTTTTCATTCTATTTTCTATTTTATTAGTAGCTGCAAATGTACACGATAATTCTTAATAAACCCACTTTTTCAGAAAAAAGATACTGAAGCTATTGCAGGTTTCAAAAAAATATCTACCTTTGCATCCGCAATCGAGAGAGATGCTAAAGTGAATATTTTGGTGCGTTAGTTCAGTTGGTTAGAATACATGCCTGTCACGCATGGGGTCACGGGTTCGAGTCCCGTACGCACCGCACTAGGAAATAAAAAATCCTCTGATTTACTAGAAATCAGAGGATTTTTTATTTTGAAGATAGCGATTATCGCTATCTCTTTTTTCCATCATATCCCCATTTCACATAGATGGCTCCCCAGGCAAATCCTGCTCCAAATGCAGTAAGAATTAGATTATCTCCTTTTTTGAGCTTATCTTCAAAATCCCAGAGGCAGAGTGGGAGAGTACCGGCACTAGTGTTGCCGTATCGTTCGATGTTGACCATGACCTTTTCGACAGGAACTTCCAAACGTTGTGTTACGGCAGTGATAATACGTTGATTAGCCTGATGAGGAATTACCCAGTCGATGTTGTCTTTGCTAAGATGGTTTCTTGCAATGATAGATTCACAGGCATCAGCCATGTTGGATACTGCATATTTGAATACAGTACGTCCTTCCTGATAGATGTAATGCATTTGATTGTCTAATGTATAATAAGAAGGAGTACATACAGAGCCCCCCGCTTTAATGTGCAAGAAAGGCAATCCCTTACCATCTGTCCTTAACACGGCATCCATAATACCTAAATCTTCAGTAGTAGGTTCAAGCATGACAGCTGCTCCGCCATCACCGAAAATCGGACAAGTTGCACGGTCGGTATAGTTGATTATTGATGACATCTTTTCAGCGCCTACAACTACCACTTTCTTATAATTTCCGGAACGGATAAAATTGGCTCCAGTCTCCAGTGCATATAAAAAACCGCTGCAAACAGCTTGCATGTCAAAAGCAAAAGCTCTTTTCAGTTCCAGTCTTTCACATAAAATAGAAGCCGTGGAAGGAAAGCGGTAGTCAGGGGTTGTTGTAGCTACAATGATCAGATCAATATCATCAGGATTTGTTTGAGTGCGTTTTATTAACTGTTTGACAGCTTTACGAGCTATGTAAGAAGTTCCCAGTCCTTCCTCTTTCAAAATACGTCTTTCCTTAATGCCAATACGCCCCATAATCCATTCGTCGGTAGTATCTACCATTTTGGAAATCTCATCATTGGTCAAGATGTAATCGGGTACATATCCTCCGACTCCTGTAATTACTGCGTTTATTTTTTCCATTCGTTTTATCTAGTTTTGGTAAATTGAATAAGGAGGTTCATTCGAAAATCAGAAATGCGGGCGCAAATATATGGAAAAGAGACCGAATTCCAATAGTAGTTTGTGAAACTGTAGCCTTTTTAATTAATAAAAAGGAATATTTGACCAAATTTTGTCTAATTTTTGGCAGACGCTTTTTGTTAAAAGTAATGTGCGGTAATAGTCAGTTATTCATAGAAAAAACATTGTGTATGTGAAAATATTTTGTTAATTTTGTAGATATAAATCAAAGCATATCCATCATGAAAGAATTCACAATACGCGCCTATGGCCGTATGGAACTTGCATCACTTTATTCTCCCGAACTTACCGATATCGCTGCATACCGAAAAATGAAGAAATGGATCCAATTATGTCCGGGGCTTTTACAACGCTTGTATGACTTGGGCTACCAGCCTAACTGCCGCTCTTACACTCCTCTGGAAGTAAGAGTCATTATAGATGCATTGGGAGAACCTTGAGACCTGTTAAAAAAGGACAGTTGAAACATGAAAAAAAGAAGAAATCGTAAAGCAGCGCTTTGCATGGCCTAAAGCATAGCTTTACGACCTCTAAAGCTAAGCTTTAGACCTTACAAAGCACTATGTTATTTTGCGGGTTCAGCAGTCGTATTCTTTTTCATCCAATCTATTCCGGGCACGTAATCTTCCAACTTCGTCATACTCGGATCATGTCTGAAATAAAGCTCACGTGTTGCCCCGTTACGATGTTTGACAATATCCATTACGCCCAGCCCTTCGGTAGGGTACGTACTCTTACGGTCTGTAGTACGTCCGGAGAGGGCAGGACGGGAAAGCATTAGTACGACATCAGCATCCTGTTCGATAGCTCCACTCTCGCGAAGATCGCTTAAGTTGGGACGGTTGTCCGGATGTCCTTCTACATTACGGTTTAATTGACTAAGTAGTATCACAGGTATATTCAACTCCTTTGCCAACATTTTGGCTTTACGACTGGCTTGTGCCACTTCCTGCTCACGATTTCGATTATGCTGGTCGCTTTTCATGTCACAAAGTTGCAGGTAATCGATAATGACTCCATCACATTTACCTTTGCTTTGCAGCAGTTTTGCAGAAGAACGAATGTAATCCATGCTTACGGACGGATTGTCATCAATATGGATGGGCAGACGGGAAAGTTCTGTCGATGCTTCATGTACTTGCCGTAGTTCACTAGGAGTCAGTTGCCTACTACGAAGATGGTCAGGGTTTACTCCTGTAGTGGCAGCCAGTAACCAGCGATCTCCCAAACGCTCGCCTAACATTTCAAGACTATACACAGCGATATGATAACCGGCAGAAGCGGCAGTACGTGCCAGATGCAGCGCGAATGCCGTTTTACCTACCGCAGGACGGGCGGCAATAACGATCTCCTCACCGGGTTGCCAGCCGCATGTCAATCGGTCAAGGTCGGCAAATCCTGTGGGTAGTCCCGTAACACCGTTCTTGTTGCCGGCCACGCGGGCTTCTATCAACTTTATGGTATCCTCCATAAGTTGTGACATGGAACGGAGATGTTCGGCAGTACCACATTCATTTTCCAGCCGGTCGAGGAGGGTATGGGCATCTGCCAGCGTATCGTCTATATCAGTTGTTTCATCGGCTGCCAGTGCGAGCAGTTTGTGGAATCCCAGAATTGCTTCACGACGAATATATTTTTGTTTGAGAATCCGTGCGTGATATTCCAGGTGTGCACTTGACACTACGCGTGAACTGATGCGCACCAGCGTATAAAGTCCTCCTATCGATTCAAGCTTGCCACGTCGGGCAAGTTCTTCTTTTATAGTCATGATATCAATGGCCTGACCGGCATGGTACAGACTCTGTAGGGCAGCATAAATATCACGATTCGTTTCTGTATAAAACACTTCCGGTCGCAATATACTTGCAACCAGTGTGATGGCTTTACTTTCCAGCAGGCAGGCGCCGAGTACAATTTCTTCGAGTTCGACGTCCTGCGGGTTTGTTATTTCACTCATTTTCTTTTCTAATAATCATATTCATCCATAAATGCTTTATTTGACAGATAGGAAGCCGCCTGCATACAATATTTGATATCCGTTAGATTATCATAATACGCATCAATGTGATTCAGACTAAGACAACGTTCGTTGACAGATAGCTTTTTCCATTCCCGGCGGGCACGGCCGATATTGGTTTTAGGCTTCCGGGTAATCTCATGATATTTTTCCCAAAACGCATCGAAAGTGATACCATCAGCTTCGGCACGGATACTTTCGCGGCGTTTCTGCCCGACCAGCAGATCGTAGTCGGGTATACGGATATGAGTGATATACGGATTAACCACCCTTTCAATAATACCTTCATCATACATCTTATTGAAAAAATACCGTGTGCGACTGCGTTTCCACCCAAATAGTTCTGCCCAATGGGCAATGGAGATTACAGATTCGCCTCGTCGGCATTGAAAGGTGTAATGGTGGACGTGGCACTCTACAGTGCTATAATTGACATGGGTTAATACCAGAATAAACGCATCGAAATAACCCGTTGCACCTTTAGTCACTTTTATTTGCTCCTCGAATAAGACTTTAGGGAAGAGAAGATAGCCCTTTTTAAGCATTTCTGCTGTAGATTTAATCATGCTTTATATTGTTTTAATTCGGTGCGAAGGTAGCCCGACTGGTTAAACTGTACAATTTTCAGGTTATGAATGGCTAAATATCATAATTTGGGCTCATGTAACGATTATGCTGATTGTGTGCCAATATTTTTGAACCTTCCCGAACGCCCTCCTGCATTCTCTTTAAACGCCCTGCTGAAGGGGGAAGCCGACTTGCTATTTCTGCACATCGACCACCCCTTAGTCCATTAATATATAAATAAGAAAAGAATGTATTAAAATACATTATATCTTTTTCTTCATTTTCGGGACAGCGAGATATGAATTCTTTTTTATCATTTCAGATGCGAATGCAGGCATCCCCCAGAACCTTACAATAATGGCAATTTGCTGCGGAGTGAGTGTTGTAGTATGCGGGGTGAATCCCGCTTCCGTGAGTTGGGACAGTAATACCGCATGTTCTTTGATGGTCCGGCGGAATGCTTTCACCGCTGAACAACTATACCGATAGTTGGGAAAATAAGCTACTGCCACCTCGGACAGTACGTGGCAACCGTGAAGCAGCCAGTCAAAAGATTGATTATCCATTGTTTAAAATATTTTAGTACGCCGCAAAATTAAGACTCGTTTCATTGGATGGAAAAACCGTTTTTCTGATGCTGGTAATTTAAATGTGAAATAAGTATGAATATTTTTAAATAAAAATCTAATTATTTAAACAATCTTCTCTATATTTGCATTCGAGATTAGATTTTATATGGCAATTTTGTCGGTTAATAATCAGTAATATCAAACCATTTATATATAACTAAATTTTATAATTTTGAAAGGATTAGAAATAATAAAAGATCGTTTACAACGAAAGCGGGAACAGTACATTCATCAGGGAGAGAAAATAGAACAAATGAAGTGTACAATGCAAAACACCAGTGAGGAAATTGAGCAACTGGAATATGTGCTTAGTGAGATGGAGCATATAGCAGATGTAAATCGTGTGCCACGAGTGGTTCCAAATGCCAGGGTGGAGGAGGTGTTTGCATATCTCTGCCGAGTGTTTGAGTTTTTGCAGCACCGTTTAAAATTGCATTTCAAATATAAATTGGCATGCGAAGTCATCTTTGCCCGCTATCAGTTTAAAAGTCGGTTGCATACTCCCGGACGGGAATATTTGAGTTTTGCCACTATACTGACTTACTTTAAACGTGAAAGAGGAATGGCGTATGGGTGATTTCAAAAATATCGAAATATAGAGATAATAGTATGAAAAACAAATGTTTTAGGAACAGAAATGACGAATTTGATATTTTTTCCTTATTTTTGTGTGTCCATTTTTGAATGATATGATGCAGATAATACGATTAAAAGGAAAAGACAAACATTTATATCGGCTTTTAGCGCCGATGGTGATGGATCCCGAAGTGATACGCGCAAACAATAATTACCCTTTCAAGACGGGCGAAGAGTATGTGTGGTTCATTGCGATTGAAGACAAAGAGGTAGTGGGTTTCGTCCCCGTGGAACAGAAAAGCCGGAAGAAAGCTGTAATCAATAATTATTATGTGAAGGCAGAAGGCACCGTACGGGAGGAAATCCTGTCGCATCTGTTGCCTGCCGTCGTTGCGGAATTCGGGCCCGAGAGTTGGTTACTCAGTTCGGTCACACTGGTACAAGATAAAGAAACATTTGAAAAGTTTGAATTTGTATCCATGGACAAGAAGTGGACACGGTATGTTAAAATGTATAGATAGCTTATGGCGAAAAAGAAAATAGCAGGCACAAAGAATGTATATGAACTAGCACAAGAACGACTGAAAGTTATATTTAATGAATTTGATAATATATATGTGTCATTTTCCGGAGGTAAGGACAGTGGGGTATTGCTGAATATGTGCATCGATTATATTCGGAAGAACAATTTGAAGATACGTTTGGGAGTTTTTCACATGGATTATGAAATCCAGTATAAAATGACTATTGACTATGTAGACCGGATGCTGGAGGCCAATAAGGATATTTTGGATGTATACCGGGTATGCATCCCTTTCCGTGTGGCTACCTGCACCTCGATGTATCAATCTTTTTGGCGGCCGTGGGAAGACAGCAAAAAGAATATATGGGTTCGTTCCATGCCGAAAAAGGCAATGACCAAAGAAGATTTTCCTTTTTATAATACAACCATGTGGGATTATGAATTTCAGATGCGTTTTGCGCAATGGATACATAATAAAAAAGATGCAGTGCGCACTTGTTGTCTGATCGGGATTCGTACACAGGAAAGTTTCAATCGGTGGAGATGTATCTATATGAGTCGTAAATTCCAGATGTATCATAAATATAGATGGACTTCAAAAGTGGGGAATGATATTTATAATGCCTACCCTATTTATGACTGGAAGACAACGGATGTATGGACTGCCAATGGAAAATTCCAGTGGGATTATAATGTTTTATATGATCTTTATTATCGTGCCGGAGTCAATCTGGAGCGTCAGCGTGTAGCAAGTCCCTTTATTAATGAGGCCCAAGAGAGTTTGCAGCTTTACCGGGTGCTTGATCCCAATACCTGGGGTAAAATGGTGGGAAGGGTGAACGGTGTGAACTTTACCGGTATGTATGGTGGTACTCATGCAATGGGATGGCAGTCGGTGAAACTTCCTGAAGGATATACATGGCGCGAGTTTATGTATTTTTTGTTGTCCACTCTGCCGGAGCGGGCGAGGAAGAATTATCTCCGGAAACTTTCAGTAAGTGTGAATTTCTGGCGGACAAAGGGCGGATGTCTAAGTGATGCCACTATCCAAAAGCTGATTGATGCGAAGGTGCCGATTATCGTTATGGACAACAGTAACTACAAAACGTTGAAGAAACCGGTGCGTATGGAATATCAGGATGATATTGATATTCCGGAGTTTAAGGAAATACCCACGTATAAGCGGATGTGTGTCTGTATCCTCAAGAATGACCATGCCTGCAAATACATGGGATTCTCGCCAACAAAAGAGGAGATGAGTAAAAGAAGTCAAGTTATGGAACAATATAGAATCATAGTATCATGAGTGTAGATAAAAGCCCTGTTTACGAAGTAAAAGCAGTACCTGTAGAAAAAGTATATGCGAACGATTATAATCCGAATGTCGTAGCACCACCTGAAATGAAGTTGCTGGAACTTTCTATTTGGGAAGATGGTTTTACGATGCCTTGTGTATGCTATTATGATAAGGAGGCGGACAATTATATCCTGGTAGATGGCTACCATCGTTATACAGTATTGAAAACTTCCCAACGGATCTATAAGCGTGAAAACGGCTTATTGCCGATTGTGGTGATAGACAAGGACTTGTCTAACCGTATGAGTTCAACAATCCGGCACAACCGTGCCCGCGGAATGCATAACATTGAATTGATGTGCAACATTGTTGCGGAGCTTGACAAGGCAGGTATGTCCGATCAATGGATTATGAAAAATATCGGTATGGATCGTGATGAATTGTTGCGCCTGAAGCAAATTTCAGGACTTGCCGATCTGTTTGCCAATCGCGAATTCAGTATTCCTGATGAGGTGGCTCCTACGGAAACAGAACGCAAAACCTTATAATCTGATAGCTATATATATACAGGAATTGAACATTTTGTCATTTAGGCACAAATTATACAAGTTATCAGACTGCTTTATTGTATAAAATGGTCGTTGATCTTGCTTAATTTGTGCCTGAATTATATCTAAATGACATAAAAAACTATTAGCACATCTTGTTAGTGTGGTTTCAATAAACGAAACTCTTTTCTTTTAAATGGTGCGCATATCGCAAAAAAAACTTCCCGTCAACATTCTTCTTTTATAATGCGTAATCCCTTCGATTGTAAATAGCATTAATAGTCTTACTTCTGGAATCTGATTATCTGTATCAGAAATGAATACAATTTTGTATCTCCTTTAATATTCCGAAATTTGCAATATGAGATTTGGATAAAATTAGGTATCGCCAAGAATGAGGTGTTTAAGAGGTGTTTAAAAGGTAATGAGAGAGAGTAAGAGATATATAACTATTTTTTTCTATTTGATTCTTCTTCTATTTATGGCTGGATGCGAGCATGATGTAAGCACAATAGGTCAAGAGAATGAAGAGGAAGCACTGAAAGAAAAAGTGCAAATAGAGATTTTTGCCAGGGCAAAATCGTACTCTCTGCCTCCGACCAGAGCTTTGGAAAGTGAGGTCGGTAAAACTCCATGGATACTGGTCTTTAAGGGACAGGGTGCGGGAGCCACCTTTATAGAAGCTGTACAGGCTTTTGAAATGATAAACAAGCGATATGTGTTATTGACTAAGCAGCCTGCTGGTAACAAATACCAATTACTGATACTTGCTAATCCGTTGGATCAGTTCTATTATGGAAATGCATCTACGGGATATGATTTTAACCAGGCAGCTTTGCTTTCCAAGTTAACTCCGGGAGTGACTACTTATGGAGAAGCTTGTAGCAAGTTACTGACTAAACCATTGGGTAGTAATCCACTTACTACTGTACCGTATAGTGGAGATGAAGAGACGATTCCGATGAGTCATCGATTGGAAGTGGATCAAATAGACAATACGACGAAGATAGCCAATACTGATGGAAGTTCATTATTGCTTACCCGTGTGGTTGCTAAGATTGTCATTGTCAATAAAGCATCTAACTTTATTTTGAAGGGAGTGACCGCTGTCATGAATGTGCCCCGGCAAGGTAAATTGCATGATGCTGATGGGATATTAATGAATAATACAACCAATTTGACAGAGTATCGGTATGATGCTGCTTACTCACTTCCTGTGGTAAAAGCGGAAACGATTGCAACCGACGTGCAGAGTACAGAGAAATTCCCTATATATATGTACGAGTCCGATGTGCAGAATAATACATATCTTATTATTCAGGGTACTTATGACAATAAAGACTATTATTATAAGATGTCACTGCTCAATAGTAGCCTGCAGGCGATGGATATAGAGCGTAATCATTCATACACATTTACGATTAATAGAGCTAAAGGACCCGGCTATGATACGGTAAGTGATGCAAAAACTGCGAAGCCATCTAATACAGATCTTGATTTTGAGATTATGGTAGATGATAGTGAATCTTATGAGATCCTAGCCAATAATGATTATTATTTGGGTGTAAGCAACTCGGTTTTTATAGCCTATTACAGTGGTGAAAATATGGAGGATTATGATGCTTTTAGTGTGATTACTGATTGTACAAAGGATTTTCAGGATGCTCGAACAATAACAGATAATAAACTGGAAGTATCAGGAGCCTTTCAGTTAAGCGGGCCATTTAAAGTGCCGATAGTAACTTCCAATGGAACAAATCCGGTAATAACACCGGTAACAGTTGGAGTCACTAACCAGTTGATGGGTTATGAAGAGGGAATTGATGATAAGAAAAATGCGTATATAACATTAAAACTTGGAAACTTGGAAAAAAAAGTTCATATCAGACAAAGAAAAGCGATTTCCGCAGGAGGAAGCACACTAAAGTTTATGCCTACTAATAATACCGATCCGGTAGTAAGCGAAATAAACTATTTCTGTCTTACTGGCCAGGTAGAAGAGGGGACTGACAATCCTAAGGAGTGGATTCGTTTATACTCTTCTGTAATGCCGGAAGGACATACAGGAGAAGATCACATTATCGTAGAAGACGGGAGAATATATGTGGAAGTGTTACCTAATACAAATGCAACTCCCAGATCCGGTATTGTGCATCTAACCACCATGGCATCTGTTGGTGGGGTTAGTTTAAACTCTGTGCAACGTATAAAATTAGATATTACTCAATTAGGGCAGTAAACAGTAAATGTGTTATTAATGAAGAAAGTAAGTTTACTCATATTATTCATGCTCGGATGTATTCTTTTCGAGAGTAAGGCACAGAAAGTTGCGCTTAAAAGCAACCTTTTGTATGATGCTACCACGACCATGAACTTAGGAATGGAGCTGGGATTGGCACGTAAATGGACATTGGATATTCCAGTCAACTATAATCCATGGAAGCCTTCCGACGGCAAACGATTACGTCATTGGGGAATACAACCCGAAGTTCGTTATTGGTTTTGTGAACGCTTCCGCCGTACGTTTATTGGAATACACGGACATTATGCGGATTTCAATGTGGGAGGATGGCCTGATTGGTCTTTCATCAGCGAAAATATGCAAAAGAATCGCTATCAGGGACATTTATACGGAGGTGGTTTTTCTGTGGGACATTCCTGGATTCTGAAAAAACGCTGGAGTATTGAAGCATCTGTTGGAGTGGGGTATGCACATATTGTATATGATAAATATCCCTGTACCACTTGCGGTACGAAGGAGAAGGAAAATAGTAAAAATTACTTTGGACCTACTAAAGCAAGTGTGTCGCTTATTTATATAATTAAATAGAATGATGATGAAAAGAAATATAAGTTTTATCGTATGTATGTTAGTGGTTTGCAGCCTGAATATAAAGAATGTGGTGGCACAATCCCGCTCTTATGAGGGCAACATTGCTGTGAAGCCGGTTCAACTGGAACAAAAAGGTAACTTTCTTCATATCGATATAGACTTTAGCTTGAATAATGTGAAGGTCAAATCAGCGCGCGGAGTGGATCTTATTCCCCAACTGGTATCTCCGGAACGTACGTTGAATCTTCCAAAGGTATCTATTAAAGGTCGTGATGAATATCTGGCTTATGAACGTGAACTTGCGGTAATGAGTGCCAAAGAGAAGAAGACCTATGAGAAGCCTTATGTGGTGGAAAAAGGAAGCAAATGGAGAAATGATACGATTCGCTATCGGTATGTGGTGCGTTTTGAGCCTTGGATGGAAGATGCGCGTTTGGATGTGCAGCGTGATGAGTGTGGTTGTGGTGAAACTGCATTGATGGATGTGGAGCAGTTTGATAAGGTTACGTTGGAACGTGTATTGTTGCCATACGTGGTATCACCTCAATTGGCATATTTGCAACCAAAGGCTGAAGAGATCAAACGCCGTGATATACAGGCAGAGTGTTTCCTTGATTTCGAAGTGAATAAGGTGAACATCCGTCCTGAATATATGAACAACCCTCAAGAGTTGGCTAAAATTCGCAAGATGATTGATGAGTTGAAGTCTGATCCCAGTGTAAAGGTTAACCGCTTGGACATCATAGGTTATGCTTCTCCGGAAGGAACATTGGCAACGAACAAACGCCTGTCCGAAGGACGTGCTATGGCACTCCGGGAGTATCTGGCATCCAGATATGACTTTCCAAGAAACCAATATTATATCATTTTTGGCGGTGAGAACTGGGAAGGCTTGGAAGAGGCATTGAATACCATGGAAATGGAATATAAAGATGAAGTGCTGGATATTATAAGGAATATACCTATTGAGAAAGGAAGAGAGACTAAGTTAATGCAACTTCGTGGGGGAATACCCTACCGGTATATGTTGAAATATATTTTTCCGAGTCTTCGTGTAGCTATCTGTAAAGTGAATTATGAGGTTAAGAATTTTAATATAGATGAAGCAAAAGAGGTTATTAAAAGCCGTCCGCAGAATTTAAGTTTAAATGAGATGTTCTTGGTGGCTAATACCTATCCGGTTGGTTCGCAAGATTTCATTGATATATTCGAGACGGCTGTCCGGATGTATCCGAAGGATGAGATTGCTAATATAAATGCCGCTGCTGCCGCTTTATCGCGCAATGACCTGTTATCGGCAGAACGCTATTTAGATATGGTACACTCAAATACTAATTTATCAGAATATAATAATGCCATAGGGGTACTAATGCTATTAAAAGGAGAATATGAGAAAGGAGAAAAGTATTTAAAAATAGCCTCCGAATCGGGTTTGGAAGCTGCCGGACATAATTTGGAAGAATTGGCTAGAAAGAGAACAAATGCAGCTGAAATTGAAAAGAAAAATAGGGATAAATAAATTAATTACAAACGCTTTTATTAAATTGTAAAAAACAATGAAGAAAAAAAACTTTTTTATGCTGGCACTTGCTGCTATTGCATTTGCAGCATGTAGTAATGAGGACATCGTTCCTGGTGGGGAGAACGGGACTGATGTAACGAACTCTGATGGAGATGCATGGGTGGCTTTAACTGTACAATCAACTAAAACACGTGCACTGAACACCCCCAATCAAGAAAATGGTACACCTGATGAAAGTACGATTACTAAGGTTTACGCAGTTTTCTTTGATGGGCATACTGATGCAAGTGTTGTAACGAAAATTGTAGATTTTGGAACAGAGGATATTAATAACCTGCCGAACAGAACAAATGCTTTTAAAGTACCTTCTACTTCTGTAGCTGTGTTGGTTATTGCTAATCCACAGAATTTGGGTCGGACTATTCAAGAAGGTGACACTTATGAAAATGTAAATAAGGTAATAACGCTTACGGCAGAAGCTGGAGTGACTACTGGGGTAGCAAAATCAGGCGGGTTTGTGATGACAAATGCCAAAGGTGACCTGGAACCTTCAAAGGCTAATGGAGATCCGGAAGCATTGACTTTGTACAATACACCAACAGCGGCAACAAGCTCTCCTCTGACTATTAGAATAGATCGTATATCAGCTAAAGTGCGGGTATATGTGAAACCTGATGGTGGTGAAAAACTTAGTGAAACTGCAACTATAGACTCGGATGAGACAGAGTGGTATTTGAATATAACAAACAAGAAATTCTATCCTGCATCAAAAAGAATGAAAACAGCCATGAATACGTGGACTCCTTATGATCAGTATAGTCTTGGTTCATACAGAGTAGATCCGAATTTTGGAGTAATCAATGATATTGGCGCATGGGATGATGATGATCAAACGGTGTATGCTGGAAACTATTTTTATGTGTCATCTGCTACTAAAAAAGAAGATATAGATTGGAATGAAGTAAATACGTCTGTTAAATATTGTCTTGAAAATACCCAGAATCAAACTGATGTTGTAAACTTCAATATGCATGCTTATACAACTCAAGTATTGTTGAAAGTCGGTTATGCTCCTACTACCATTACCAATGAAGATGGTTCAAAAGTGACTTTAGCTAATGGAACAGATTGGTTTAATATGAATGGTATATTCTATACTCAAGCTTCGGTATTGACTTATATCGAAAAGGAATTGACTAATAAATATACACATGATAAGCCGTCTGAATATGCTACGGATATAACAGATGCTTATAATGAATATATAAAGGCACTTCTTAATACCCAAGTTGCTATTCCTGCTGATAAGGATGATGCTAAGACTGCAGCACAAATGGCAGAGGAACTTACACAAGAGTTTAGTGATCTTGCTACTCAAATCTCAACAGCAAGTAAAGGAGGTAAGAATCTGAAAGGTGTTGAGTACTATTCAGAAGGTATTTGTTACTATAAAATCATGATTAAGCATGATGATAGTCCTACCATCATGAATAAGTTAGGTGAATTTGGTGTAGTTCGTAACTCTGTTTATGATATTACTGTAAATAAAATCAATAATCCGGGTTATCCAATCATCCCCGATCCGGATCCTAGTGCTCCGGATGAAGAAGAAGACCGTTACTTGTCTATCAAGATTGAGGTTAATCCATGGACTTGGTACAGTCAAGTTGAACCACTATAATTTGAAATTCATTGTTTTAATATAATTTGAGGTAAGGAGGGGACGCTCTCTTTACCTCCAAAACAAACAATAGAAAACTTTATAGTTTGATAGAATTAGAAGAATAGAAATATGAACCTAAAAAGCCTTGTACGTCATGTCACCTTCGGGATTCTCATCATTAGCTCCTGGATAATGACTTCTTGTGATAACTTTAATGAAGACCTGCCGGAATGCCGTTTGTTTGTAAAGTTCAAATATGACTATAATATGGAATTTGCAGACGCTTTCCATACACAGGTTGATAAAGTAGAGCTTTATGTGTTTAATAAAGACGGAAAGTTTTTATTTAAACAGGCAGAAGAAGGAAGCTCATTATCGACGGGAAATTATCTGATGGAGGTAGCATTGCCTATAGGCGAGTATCAGTTTATGGCATGGGCAGGTGCACGTGATTCATACGATATTACTTCGTTAACTCCCGGTGTCTCTACGATTACTGATCTACGATTGCGGTTGAAACGTGAAGAGGCTCTTATCATCAATAAAGAGTTGGAAACGCTTTGGTATGGTGAGATTATCGATGTAAACTTTACAGGGAAAACTCATCAGACAGAGACGATTAACCTGATAAGGGATACAAAACGGGTACGTTTTATATTCCAGGGTTATACCAATGATTGGGAACTCAACGTGGATGATTATGATTATGAGATTCGGGAATCCAATGGGTATCTGGGGCATGATAACTCTTTGTTGGAGGATGATATGCTTAGTTTCCAACCTTATCGCAGAGATCAAGTGAATTCTTCTGCTGCTTCAGTAGACCTTAATACGATGCGGTTGATGAAGGATCGAAAAACCCGGTTAGTGGTGACGGAGAAATCTTCTGCAAAAAAGGTATTCGATATCAATCTGATTGATTATCTTGCTATGACTAATATGGAGGATAAGAAAATCGGAATGCAGGAATATTTTGATCGCCAAAGTAACTACCATATCGTTTTCTTCATCTCTGATTCATGGCTTGCCATGAGAATCGTGATTAACGGATGGACTGTTTATTCGCAGACAGAAGGAGAACTGTAATATCAACAAATAGGGAGAAATCCCAGAAAAAATACATTAGTATAATAAGGGACAAAAAAAGAACCGGCTAAGTTGATTAACTTAGCCGGTTCTTTTTTACAAGGTATCAATTATACTTTTTTGATTTTGTAGGAATATGATACGCTGTGCTTCTCCGCTTTCCGAGATCAGAGTGGAGTGACGTTTCAAAGATAGAATCCAGTCACGTTGCATCTGACAGATATGCGGGCTTTGTGAATCCATAGAATTGATTGAATATATCCGCAATAGACTAATCTGGTAGTTCAGCTTTTCGATGTAGCTGTAAGTCGCTTCAAAGTTTATATTGGATAAATAGAAATACACTTTCCGTCCTTCGCTAAATTCTCCTTTACTTGATAACGTTTCTATATACGTCAGTAGTTGATATAGCTCTTCTTTTAGGTTCTCTACATCATTCAGTGTAATCATGTGCAAACTGGCAAAGTACTTAATCTCATTGACGAAAGAATAGAAAATACTGGTGTCCCAGATAAAAAAGGTTTTGGGACATTGCTTCACACTTTCACTCAACTTCTTATGCGCCTGCACGATTTTCTTCTCTACGCGCATATCCTCCAAAGAGTGTGGAGTCTTGATTTGTCCATGCTGATAAATCCATCGGCTAAGACGAAACTTAGACAGATTCTCGAAAGAAGAATAAAGCGTAAAAGGTAAAAGATTGGAAGCCGTATATATTTCCGTGCTATTATCTTCTTTTACAAAATCAAATATCTGTAGATAACGATTAAGTATTTCGTAATAGCTATCTATCGCATTAGAAGAATGATGCAGGTTGAGGTCGAAAGTCACCTTGTTAGAATGGTGGTCGCCGACTACCTGATCGATAGAAATTCCCAATTTGTGAGATATGATGGCTACTTCTTCTATCGAAAAAGATACCTCACCCCGAAGTCTGCGGTATACAGCTTCTTTGCCCATACATAGGATATCCGCCAAATTACTGGCAAGATTTTGCCCTTTGGGAACCCTCTCTTTCATAACTGTTATTAATTCATTTAGAATACCATTTTTCATTGTCTGTTCCTCGCATTTAATATTAATAATCACTGTGATACATTTTATGCAAAATTAAAGCTTGTAAGTGAAAGATTAGTGTGGAAAAACGGCTATGAGTTGTGTGCTCATTTTCTGATTGGAAAGAAAAAAAAAGAGTGGGGGCATATAATGAAAAAAAGTAGATAATGTGGTTATCTACTTTCATTTATTGTAATTCTATAATTTACTTGCTTCTGTTTTACGAAAAAATGGAAATTAAAGAGTATCAATGATTTCCCGTTGTTGCTTAAAAAAATGAATACGTTGCATTTCACCACTTTCGGATATCAGAGTGGAGAATTTCTTTAATGACTGAATCCATTCTTTTAAACTATGGAATATCTCATGATCCAGGGTAGTCAAAGAATTGATGGAATAAACACGTATCAGGCTAAGCTGTAGCGAATTGGTTTCCACATAACTGTATGTCGCCTCAAAATTGATGTGAGACACATAGATACGGACCGTATTGCCATCTTTGGTTTTTCCTCGTGTAGCAAGTTCTTCCAGTTCGTCTGTAAGCAGAAACAATTCCTCTTTAATCTGCATTTTTGCTTCATCCGAAATGAGATGAACGTCAGAGAAGTATTGGATGTCATTGATGAGATGCTGGAAAATCATACTATCCCAGATATAATCTATAGAATGAATATGACGGGTCATATCCACATAATCTTTCTGGATATTGAGCAATTTCGCAGGAATCTCCAATTCATCGAAATTGTTACACTGAATATATTTGTTTTGGTACATCCATTTGAAAAAACGGAATTTAGCCAAAAGATCATGTTTCAGATAGAGAGTCTGGGGAATAATATTAGAAGAAGTCCCCATGGTAGACTCCGGATCATCCTGCATTGTATTAATCAATGATACATATTTATATAAGGTATTATAGTAACTTTCAAACGGATCATCATAATCTACGATATTTATGTCGAACATTGCATTCGATTTGAAGCTGGTTCCTATAATCTTATCCAGCGATATGCCAAGTTTCCTTGAAACAAGAGCTGCTTCCTGTAGCGTGAAAGGTACCTCACCACGCAATCTTCTATATACGGCTTCTTTACCTATGTATAGTGTGTCCATTAACATATCTGCCAGTTTACCTTTTGCCGGAAGCTTTTCTTTCATCGCCTCTATCAGGTTTGTATTAGGGTCATTTATCGTCATAATAGTCTAAATAAAATGTACTTTTGTATTATAAACATTTCACTGTGGCAAGTTGTTTCGGAATTTGAAACTATTTAAATCTTCTTTTTTTTAAAATATCCTCTCCGAAAATTGTTTATTTTAAGCAAATCGGTTACATTTGTGTCCATAAACAAAACGAAGGGACAGCGTCTCTTTAGTAAACAATAGAAAAACTTAGAATGAAAAGAATATTGGTAAGTGGCGGAGCCGGTTTTATAGGCTCTCATCTCTGTACTCGGCTTATAAACGAAGGTCACGACGTGATATGCCTGGATAATTTTTTTACGGGTTCGAAAGATAATATCATTCATTTGATGGATAATCATCATTTTGAGGTGGTGAGGCATGATGTCACTTATCCTTATTCGGCAGAAGTAGATGAAATATATAATTTGGCATGTCCCGCATCTCCTATCCATTATCAACATGACCCGATTCAAACAGCTAAAACATCTGTGATGGGGGCTATAAATATGTTGGGATTAGCAATGAGGCTGGATGCCAAGATTTTGCAAGCTTCTACGAGCGAGGTATATGGAGACCCGATCGTTCATCCGCAACCGGAAAGCTACTGGGGAAATGTGAATCCGGTAGGTTACCGGTCTTGTTATGATGAGGGGAAGCGTTGCGCAGAAACGTTATTTATGGATTATCACCGTCAGAACAGTGTGCGTGTGAAGATTATCCGTATTTTTAATACGTATGGTCCGCGAATGTTGCCGAACGACGGCCGGGTTGTTTCTAATTTTATTCTTCAAGCGTTGAATAATGAGGATATAACTATATATGGTGATGGAAAACAAACACGTAGTTTCCAATATATTGATGATTTGATTGAGGGAATGATAAGAATGATGAATACGGAGGACGGATTTACAGGACCTGTGAATTTGGGGAATCCGAATGAGTTCCCAGTGTTGGAACTGGCGGAAAGGATTATTAGTCTGACCGGCTCATCTTCGAAAATTGTATTTAAGTCTTTGCCGGATGATGATCCGAAACAGCGACAACCGGATATTACATTGGCTAAAGAGAAACTGGGTTGGCAGCCTACCGTTGAACTGGAAGAAGGGCTGAAGCGTATGATTGAATATTTTAAAAATGTCTGAAGCATAAAAAAAGAAAATTATGAATATGGAAATTAATCCTTCCGAATATAAAGTCCTTATTGTGGACGATGTAATATCAAACGTCCTTTTATTAAAGGTACTTTTGACCAACGAGAAATTCAAGATTGTGACTGCCGGTAATGGAACACAGGCGTTGGAACAAGTGAAGAAGGAAAATCCGGATCTAGTATTGTTGGATGTGATGATGCCGGATATCAGTGGATTTGAGGTGGCTCAACAAATGAAAGCGGATCCCGAAATGGCTGAAATTCCCATTATCTTCCTGACTGCTCTTAACAGTACGGCAGATATCGTCAAAGGATTTCAGGTGGGTGGTAACGATTTTATCTCAAAGCCATTCAACAAAGAAGAGCTGATTATTCGTGTGACACACCAGATTTCGTTAGTTGCAGCGAAAAGAATCATTGTTGCACAAACGGAAGAGTTGCGTAAGACTATTATGGGACGTGACAAGCTCTACTCTGTGATTGCACATGACTTGCGTTCGCCTATGGGATCCATCAAGATGGTATTGAATATGCTGATTCTGAATCTGCCAAGCGAAACGATTGGTGAGGAGATGTATGAATTGCTAACGATGGCCAATCAGACAACTGAAGATGTATTCTCATTGCTTGATAATCTGCTGAAATGGACAAAGAGCCAGATTGGTAAACTAAAAGTGGTTTATCAGGATATTGATATGGTAGAAGTGGTAGAGGGCGTAAGTGAAATCTTTACGATGGTAGCCAGTCTGAAGAATATTAAGATTGTACAGGATGTACCTGTGGAAAATATGGCTGTCCGTGCTGATATTGATATGATTAAGACGGTGATCCGTAATTTAATCAGTAATGCGATTAAGTTTAGCAATGAAGGTTCGGAGGTAGTGGTGTCACTGGCAGAAGAAGACGGTATGGCAATCGTAAGTGTGAAAGATAGCGGTTGCGGTATCGATGATGAAAATCAGAAGAAGTTGCTGCATACCGATACTCATTTCAGTACATTTGGTACAAACAATGAAGAAGGTTCGGGACTCGGATTGTTATTGTGTCAGGACTTTGTTGTTAAGAATGGCGGTAAACTTTGGTTTACTTCCAAGAAGGGAGACGGGTCTACATTTAGTTTCTCAATCCCATTGTTGGAGAAATAAGATAACTTAGATAATACGACTAGAAATAATAAGGGCACGGTTTGCATGAATATGTAAATCGTGCCCTTATTTAATGGTATATTCTATTTTCGGTCTATCGTTTGCAGATAGCCTTAAAATCGCAATACGAACATTTTTTAGTATCTTCTGTCTGCGTAAAAGGCTCTTCTTCGCTGAATATTTCTTCTAATAATGCTTGTAGGCGTTCACGGAATTCATCTTCAAAGAAAGCGAAGTTGTTTACCGGTATTTTCGGTTTACGGGGTTCTCCCATTTCGATAACAGGCGAATAGTTTTCTGATGCTGCCCGGTGGATGTAGAGCAGGGCAGGAGCTACCATTAACGATTGTTGTCGGCTCATGATAGCGGCATACAGAAAAGTCTGGAAGATATAGTTCGGGCGTGTTTCCGATGGGGTGAACAGTTGTTCGATATTAGCAGGTATTTTAGGACTTCCTCCTGTCTTGTAGTCAACAATCCGCAGGGTACTTTCTTTAGCATCCATACGGTCGATTGTGCCACCCAGACGGAGAGTGAACGGTCCTTGTCCTGTTTGTATAGTTATCTCTTCTGAAACTTTCTTTTCCATAGCGACCATTTCGAAAGGAGTATATTGAAGGTCGTTGCGCAGCAATTGTTTCAGATAGGAAACAATTACTTTGGAGTTAATAAGTTGTATGCCGTTATATTCCGGTTTTTCTTCGGGAGAAACCTTGAATAATTCTTCTTTGAAGGCTTGGTCAACGTAGCTTTGTAGTTTCACATCATTGCGTAATAAGCGTTCAAGATCTTCTTTCTGTATCGTTTTTCCGGCTGCAGTCAGGTCAGTGTATGCCAATTGGGCGGAGAGGTGGAAAATGGTTCCGAATAGAGCGGAATCAATTTCAGCACTAACTTCGTCCGGTGTTTTCAAGCCCGCTACATAGCGGTAGTAGAATCTCAACCGGCAATCCAGATAAGCATTAAGGGCAGAAGGAGAGAGAATCACTGAATTTGGATGAGTGCTATCGTAAGCACGATAGAGTCGTCTTAATACTTCAGGTGTTTTTTCTACTCGTATCTCTTGGGTACTTTGCGGAGATTGTCCGGCTTCCAGATACTCGCGAGTGATATCATGCGGACCTTCTACAAGTAACTGCAGCATGAAACGGGATTCTTCTCCACGGTTGAGACCGTCCGAAGAAGTATTGTAGAGTAGCGTGATATTCTCTGCCCGTTGTATCAGTCGATAAAAGTAATAGGCATACACTGCATTTTTGTGTTCGATAGTGGTCATGCCGAATGCTTTCCGGAGATTATAGGGAATAAAAGAGGAATCTCCTCCGGATTTTGGAAGTTGTCCTTCGTTGAGAGACAATATAATGAGATTCCGGAAGTCCAGATTACGTGTTTCCAATACTCCCATGACTTGCATTCCAATAGCAGGTTCTCCATGGAAAGGAATGTTAGAAGATGTCAGTACTTTGGTAATCAGTCGTTTCAGAGTATCGGTGCGTATATTTAATTCTCCGCTTTCAATCAAACTGTAGAGACGGTTGATTTTGGTATGGCTTTGAAAGAGCGATTCTCTATATAGTTGATTGAAAATATCATTGTATTCTCCTTCTTTCCGATAAATGGTTGAAATGTATTTGATTAATTCGATCAGATAATCGCATAGTTCTCTTATACCATTACGGGGAGTGAAGAGGGTAGTTAGGAAATCATCTTGTTTAAGTTCCGACGGGAGTGGATAAAAACGGTTTGTTTGGGTCAGCTCACGTTCCAGGGGACCGGCATGGGATGATAATTGCTGGGTATAGGGATGTTTCAATATGGCGGATACTGCCTCATAAGTGAATCGGCCGGTGTCGGAGCGGTAACCATTGGTTTGCAGTTCCATTGCGGCATTGATAAAGCTATAAACAGGAGTTTGTGCCAATGGGAATCCCATGGTGATATTGACATTTTTCACTTCCTGCGGAATGGAGTGAAGCACGGGGAGTAGCAGAGCTTCATTGCAAAGCACTACAGCATTTTCTTTTTCCTTTTCTACGGCAATTTGCGAATGATCGTTTGTTATCGCCTTAATCCATTCGGGAAGGAAACGTGCTTGGGCATTCTCGGTAGAAGCGGAGATATAACGTATTTTCTTCGGTTCTTTAAAGGTGTTGAAAAAGCTTTCCGGGAGTTCGTTCGGAAATTCCTCGAGGTTACGTTTCAGAAATTCTCCGGCCTCATGTTTTTTGATTTGTTGGGTATAGAAAATATCATAGTCCCAATAGAAGAGTGCCTTGCCCGCATCTTTCAGTTTTCTGAAAAAATCATTTTCTACCTTGTTCAATACATTGAACCCGACAAATATGTATTTGTCGTATTTGAGTTGGTCGGTATCGAGTTGTTCGATCACGTTCCGGTAGAGCATGCCTTCGTAAGCAATGCCTAACTCTGTCAGGTTCGCCCGATAACGATGGTAGATAGTACCTAGCTTATCCCAAAGGGAAATAAATTTTTCTTTTAGTTCGGTCCGTTTTTCAATGGAGAAATTCTGAAAAAACTGTTGTATGGCTTCTTCCTGCTCTTTGTCGAGGAATTCATAGTCGTCCATCAGGTTTTTCAAATCTTGTAGATTACTGAATAATTTGTCGGCATCGACCATATTTTTATCTACATCATCAAAATCACTAATCAACAACTCTCCCCAGAAGTAGAAATCGTCCAATGTTTCCTGACTCTGTGTTTCCTCTTTGAACACTTTATAAAGTTCGCAGACCAATCGAATAGGATCGCCGCTTTTCTGTGCGGATAGTTTCTGAAACAGGTCGCTGATACTCATGGCAGCTGGTGACCAGATCGGTTGATCGGATTCTCCTGCTAAATATTCATTGAAGAACAAGTTAGCACGTTTATTAGGAAAAACGAGTGCCGTACGTGACAGGTCGTTTCCTATCTTGGTATATAAATCATGGGCGACTAGTTGGAGAAATGATTGCATATTGATTAAGTTTTTTTCTAATTCATATATTTATTGTAGTCGGAACATAACCGGAACGGTGAAATAAACGGCTACTTTAGTACCATCCTCCAGTTCTCCGGGTTTCCATTTGGGCATTTGGTTGATGACGCGTAATGCTTCCTTGTCCAGGTAAGGATCTACGCTGCGTACAACTTTAGGATTGACTACATTTCCTTCTTTATCAACGATGAACTGAATTATAACGCGTCCCACCCCCATCTCTCCTTGTGCTATTGTAGGATACTGGATTTCTTTTGCAATAAATTGCATGAGAGCTTGTTGGCCTCCAGGAAATTCAGGCATAACCGGAGCTATATTCAGAGTATCACTCGCTGACAATGAAGTATCTGATATATCGGGGGAAACAAATCCTACTACTACCTCTCCTCCTATCACATCGTCGGGTATTGGCGCTGGTGGTGGAGGAGGTAGCACATCTTTTATGGTGGCAATGATGGTGTCTTCTGCTAAAGTGGGGGCAGGTTCTCCCATAATAAGATCTCCATAGGAGGTGGTGTCACTAGACATTTCTTTATTCATTCCTTTATTAGCAGAATTGGTGCATGAAGTCATTGGAGTCATGGCTATCAAACCTGCAGATATGCCTAATACTGTGATTGCTTTTCCCGATACCTGCTTTCGCTCAAGTTGTTGCTCCAAATATCGAACTTCAGCTTCGCATTTGGGGCAAGTGCCCAAACAATCTCCCTGATACTGACATTCAGAAGTAATGAATTCAATATCATTCGCTTCGGCTATCTGCCGACGAATCTCTTTTAAGATTTTACAGGTTTGTTTTCCTCGTTTCATGGTATTATCTATATTGAAAAGGAGATATTATTGTTTGGCTCTGAATATGATTGGAACTGTATACCTTACAGCTACAGGTTTTCCCATTTGAGTTCCGGGCTTCCATGCTGGCATTTTTTTTATAATTCTCAATGCTTCCTTATCATAAACCGGATGAATCCCACGAGCAACTTTTGCATCTATAATCTTCCCTTTTTTAGTAATAGTGAACTGAACAATAACACGTCCTGAAATACAAGGTGCGTCTTGAGGATAGTTTGTATTTTTGGCTATATATGTCATTAATGCTTTTTGACCTCCAGGAAATTCAGGCATTGCCTCTACGATCCCAAACATTGCCTCTTCTTTTTTCAACGACAAGGCTTTTAGCTCCTCTGCAGTAATGGTGGTTCCTGCTACCTGATGTGTTTTTTCTGTTTTTCCACCCGTAACTTCAACTTTAGGAAGTGAATCACAACTGTTACTTAGACTGTCCTTTATCGCTTCTTGTCCATATAGAGGAGAAGAAATCAATGCAGCAGATAGCCCAAGAGATACGCCCACTATTTTTACACTTAATCCGGACCTTTGACGGTTGAGAAGTTGTTGTTCCAGAGAACGAACTTCTGCTTCGCATTTTGGGCAAGTGCCCGGACAATCTCCCAGATATTGACATTCAGAGGTGATGAATTCAATATCATTTGCTTCGGCTATCTGCCGACGAATTTCTTTTAAAATTTTACAGGTTTGTTTTCCTCGTGCCATGGCATTAATCATTAGGGGTTTTATAGGTGAATCGGTCGAATTGGGTGATTCCCATTTCTTTCAAAAGCTCTATGCTGTAGTCTACATCTTGCTCCGTATTATAAGAAGGAATGAGCGGTGTTCGAATGATAATTTTCCCGGCTTTGCCTTCTCCGATTAAATACCGGAGATTGCATAAAACCCTTTCATTACCTTTTCCGGTATATCGCTGATAGATGTCATTATTCATGTCTTTGATGTCGACGATATAATTATCTACAATAGAAATCAACTTTTCTATATTCTGTAGTGGAACATTGAGAGACGTTTCGACAGTGATTCTCCATTCCGGTCCGCAAAGTTGGCGAAACTGCCGGATGAACTCGTTTTGCAATAATGGTTCTCCACCTCCAAATGTGACTCCTCCGCAGCTCGCCAGAAAGTAAAGTTCGTCTTTGCGTACTTCCTCATAGAGTTGGTTACAATCGTATCTCTCCCAAACACCATCAGGCTGTAGAGAAGTTGGATTGAGACAATATTTGCAACGCAACGGACAGCCATGGAAAGCAACTAATGTTGTAATCCCTTCACCGTCAATCGTTAGTCGATGGCGGGCAATGCCGATGAGAGGAACAGCTTTCATACTTTTTCTATTTTTTCTTCATCCACATACCACAAATAGCCGGTGATATTTTTATATCCCATCTTGGTAAGAAGTTGCATATATCCTTTCACTTGTTTGTTATATTTAGGATTTTCCTTACCAAACTTGAAATCGACTACAACAACCTGATCGTCTTTCATCATTACACGGTCCGGACGACGGGTTTGCAAAACTCCTTTTTCTTTATAGATAATAGCACATTCATTAAACAGTGTCCATTTTCCAGAATACCAATCTTGAATTTCAGGAGAAGAAAAAGCTTTCTTTGCAACTTCACGAGCCACTTTTTCTTTCTCGTCATTTCTGATAACTCCTTCAAAAATAAGCCGTTCGATGGCCGGATCGATATCTTCTGCTGTTTCGATGACAGAAAATAAAGTATGTAACATACGTCCGCGGTTGATAAAGCGGTCGTCCGAATCTTCTTCTTCAATGCCCTGAATGAAGTCGGCAGAGCGGTTGGACTGACGAAATTCAATATCATGCCACATGGATTCCATTCGGATAGGGAGTTTTTCTGGTTTCTGGGTTAGCTTGTTTGTGGATGTCTTTATTCTTTCTTCTTCGGAAGGGCACAGTTGTCCTTGCTCGTAACAGTCCTCTTCCCAGTCAATCCCTTCTTCTTGGGCTACTATCGGTAGGGTGTTTGCCAATAGTTCGGACATGGTGCCTTTTTGGCTTTTTCTGCTCCAGATAATAAGGTTTTTCCCTGCGCGGGTAAAAGCAACGTATAGTAGATTGAGATTATCTACCCAAAGTTGAAGACGTTCTTGCAGGTAGTCGTTACCATAAATCGATTCTGCCATTTGAGTGGAATAGTTAATAGGAAGAATATCCAATGCATTGAACGGTGCTGTTTGTGGGGCGCACCATACGAGCTGATTATTGGTTTCATTCTCCAGCTTCCAGTCGCAGAAAGGAAGGAGCACGGTATGGAATTCCAATCCTTTGGATTTGTGTATGGAGAAAATCCGGATACCTTCTACTTCTCCACTTGGAATTGTTTTACTGCATAATGTTTCGTCCCAATACCGGATGAATCCGTCCAGCTCGGAAGAATTGCTTTGCAGATAATCGGTCACGGCATCAAAGAAAGCGAATAAATAGGCATCCTGATCTTTGATAAGATTCATCTCGAATATACTGAAAAGTTCTTCTAAAAGCTCATAGAGAGGCATTAGTCTTAGTTCCTTTATCCTTTCAAAAAACGCTGCGGGAAGATAATTCTCGGCAGGGAGGAGTAGGAGAGTATTCCAATCCAGTCCTTTCTGTAAGACCTCGTTTTGATAGGCTACGGCCAGTTGGGCACGAGCTATTTTATTGTTTTCATCGGAAAGGAATCGCAGTGCATCCAGCATCATACAAATGGCAAGAGAGGCGTCCAAGCGGAAGGCTTCGTCTGATACCACTTTATAGTGTAGCTCCTTATCAAAGTAATCGGCGATTCGGGGAATACTTTTATTTTTCCGTACCAGAATGGCTATATCATTTAGTCGTACTCCGGAGGTGAGGAGATGTTTTACTTCTTCTCCCAGACTGATTAATGTCTGTTCGGTATAATCATGTTCTTCGTCGGGTTCGAGAAAAGAGACTTTTACATATCCTTTTTCTGTACTTCGGGGAGATTCCTGCACAACGTCGGCATAGGCTTTCTGCAGATCCTCACAATCCTTGCCTAACTGTTGCTTATATACTCCGTTCAGATAGTTGGTGGCAGCTGTGAAGATTTGGTTATTAAACCGGATCACATTGGTTTCACTTCTCCGGTTGGTAGCTAATGTCTTGACGCGGATCGGGAAATGTTCGATGTGGTCATTCAGGCTGTTGAGAATTCCCCAATCGCCATTTCGCCAACGATAAATGGACTGTTTAACGTCTCCTACAATCAAACTGTCTGCTCCTTGAGACAATCCTTCCAGTAAGAGCAATTTGAAATTTCCCCATTGCATCCGGCTGGTATCCTGAAACTCATCTATCATGACGTTATGGATATTCGTTCCTATCTTTTCGAATACAAAAGAGGAGTCGCCGTCTTTCACCAGCTGATGGAGCAGGGCATTCGTATCTGATAATAGAAAACGATTGTTGTCGTGATTCAATTGACGTACTTCTTCATCGATATTGGCGAGGAGTTGCACTTTGTTGAGATGTTGCAGGGATAATCGGCAACTATTTAGTAACAAATTATTCTTGGAACGTAACTTTTCAGCATCTTCCAGAATTTGCATGAGACTGGAGTTGGCTAAATTAATGATGTCCGCGTAGCGGGGAGAAGTCTTGGTTGCCCAGTTCTTTGCATCTTCCAGACATTTTTCTACTGTGGCATTACGGATATCATTGCCTAAAATACCATTATTAAGTTTACGAAAATAACTTCCGATTCCGCGTGAACCGTTTTTCAGATCATCAGCAGTCAGTGCGTGTCCATCCAGTTCTCCTTCGAATTGGTCGTAGAATCCTTTCATTTGCTCCAGAATTTCCGTTTCCAGCGCTTTCAGTTGCTTGCGATACTCTTTGATGGTATCCGGGTTTCGTAACCGTTGCCGGAGCCCTTCTCCCTTTTCAATATAACCTTCATCGAAAATATTGCGTCCGAAACTTTTTACTTCATCCGATACGTTCCAACGTTTATCATCGGCAATCCGCTCGTTGATATAATCTAGCAACCATGCGAGGACGGGAGAAGTGGGTCCTAGTTTCTCAATCATGCTATCTACAGCGTCACTAAGAACTTCGGTGTTATTTAACTCGATATTCAGATTCGGGCTAAGTTCCAGTTCCCGTGCGAGATTGCGCATGACAGATTGAAAAAATGAGTCGATAGTCTCTACCCTGAACCGGCTGTAATCATGTAGCATATAGCTAAGGGCGACGCCTGCCGCTTCCCGTATCTCCTGTTCGGTTTTTCCTGTCTCTTCTTTAATTCGGTTGAGGTAGGCTTCGGAATCTTTATCGCCTATCTGTATGCCGTAAAGTTGACTAAGAATGCGTTCTTTCATTTCTGCTGTTGCCTTATTGGTAAAGGTGACAGCGAGAATTTGCCGGTAGGCGCGGGGATTGAGAATTAACAGTTTGATATATTCCACTGCCAGGGTAAATGTCTTACCCGAACCTGCGGAGGCTTTATAGACTAAAAGTTCACTCATGTTTCTGTTTATGGGATATATTCGATTTTAGCAACAATGACCCGTATGTCCTCCGGTTCTTTCCCTGCCTTTACCAATGCCTGATGAAAGTTTTTGGGGAAGAACATGAAGAATGTATCCGGAGTGGAATCTACATATTTTATTTTCTTAGCTTTGTAGAAAGTAACATCCGGTTTGTATTCAGTGATAGGCTCTGCATATTCTGCTGAAGTAATTCCGAAACGTTCGGTGCCTTTCACTACATATTGCAGATCAATACCATGGCGGTGTGCTTCGATTTTACGTTTACTGATATCTTGTGTTGTTGCATCCTGTACATTGATGTAACAATGTTCGCCATCCACTTCATATCGTCCGGCAGGCATATTCGCAAGGTCGTGGGTAGCTAACCATTGGAAAGTCTTGTCCCACACTTTCTGGTTCTTATGATATTGTGACGCAAATTCCTGATAATCGGTTGTTTTATGAGGCATTGCCTTCAGCCCGTTTGCCCATTCTTGTTTTTGTGTCCATTGACGGGCTTGTTTAAGAGTCCAGTTATCAGCGGATTCTTGTGAACACACGTTTTCAGTGAAGAAGAAAAGAAAAAGTCCGATAAACAGGCTTGAACTACTAAATACGAATTTTGATTTCATGATTGTTCGAAAAAATTAGGTCCGAAAATAAGTATGAATAAAGGTAGATAGTCTTTTAAAGCTACTCGTAATAACTTTAAGGCTTGTCCGATCCTGTAATTAATCGTTTGTGGAGATACATTCAGCTTCTCGGCAATTTCTTTATGCGTCAGATGTTGATTGCGGTTCATCTCGTAAGCTTCGAGATATTCTTTCGGAAGTTTTTTTAGTGCTTCTTCATATAAACGGAAAAGCTCATCACTCAAATAGAAGTCCGGGTTATTGAACTCACTATCATATTTATCAACGATTTCCTGATGAACTTTTCGTTTGATCTCAAAATGGGAAAGACGGTTGAGAGCTTTGTTCTTGACAATCGTAAAAAGAAGTGTTTTGAGTGTCAGCTCTTCCATAAGAGTGCAACGATTTTCCCACAGCCACATCATCGTTTCTTGTACAATCTCCTCTATTTCTTCCTGCTCACCTACATACTGGGAACAAAAAGCACATAGCCTACGGAAATAATGTCTGTAGACGACGTCAAAAACTTTTTCTTCTCCTGCTTTTAGGGCAGTGATAACGGACTTATTATTATTAATATCCAAATATATCGGAGATTGTGACATTCTCTTTTAATTTATGTAAGACAAAAATAATGAAAGAAGTAGATAAATGAAATAAAAATGCGAGAAAAAATATTTTTTTCTTTTTCTCTTTAGTATATTTGTACTCACAACTGTATTACTACAAAGGTATTATAGTTTTTTTGTAAAAAGATAAAAGAGCATGGATGAAACTATCTTGGTGAATTACCTGCAAGGCGAATGTAATGATGAAGAAGCTGCCCGGGTGGAAGCTTGGTGCGAGGAAGGACCGGAAAACCGGAAAACTTTGGAGCAACTTTATTACACTCTTTTTGTAGGTGAGCGTATAGCGGTAATGAATACTGTAGATACAGAGGCGTCATTGGATCAATTTAAATCAGCTATCAGAGAAAAGGAGAAAAAAGCTAAGCGGAAAAGTATATCGATCCGTTGGGGACGTTATGCTACTGTGGCGGCTGCTTTTCTTACCGGACTCGTTTTTGCCGGTGGAATTGCTTGGGGATTACTTTCTAATAAGCTTTCGGATTATGAGGTGATAACTGCTGCCGGACAGAGAGCGCAGACTGTGTTGCCGGATGGTAGCAAGGTATGGCTGAATGCATCTTCAAAAATAGTTTATCATAATTCTTTCTGGAGTTCGGATCGTCAAATCGATTTGTCGGGTGAAGCCTATTTTGAAGTGTCTCATGATAAACATGCACCATTTATAGTAAATAGTAAGCAAATCAAGACTTGTGTGCTCGGTACGAAATTTAATGTGCGTGCACGCGAAGAAGAGAATAGGGTAGTGACTACCTTGCTTCAAGGACTGGTACGGATAGATTCTCCGCGAACGGAAGAGAATGGCTATTTGCTGAAACCGGGACAGACATTGAATGTAAATACGGATACTTATCAAGCAGAGTTAATTGAATATAACCAGCCTACAGATGTGCTTCTCTGGATTAAAGGCAAGTTGGAATTTAAGCAACAATCTTTATTGGAAATCACCAATATTATGGAGAAGTTGTACGATATCAAATTTATTTATAAGGATGAAGCATTGAAGTCAGAACGGTTTACCGGTGAATTCTCTACTGATAGCACTGCTGATGAAATACTGAATGTATTAATGCATACCAATCATTTCTCTTATAAGAAAGACGGACGGATTGTCCGGGTGATGAAGAAATAAGAGATAGATTCGTGTTTCTAAAAGGCTGTCTAATTAGATTTTGAAAGATTAAGGTTTGTTCGTTATATAAAGATGTGAAGTGCTCCCAAAAGTTAGATACATAACTTTCTGGGGGCATTTCGCATATATGTAGTGGCAAACTGATTGGAATGGGATTTTATTAGATAGTCTTTAAAACGAGAAATCACCCTCACTACATGACTGAACTGCACTCCTTAAGTTTTGTGTTCAACTTTTGGGGTGCAGTTCATTGTAATGAGGGTGATTTTATGAACTTAAGGCCTGTTTGATAGCCTCTATTCTATATTTTATAGTTATCTATTCATAAATACTTACTCACTTTGGGGTTCGTAAACATTAAATTCTGTAACATCCGTACGACCACTTGAAGCAATGGTAATAATCTGATATTTTAGATATCGCGTAGTAATAGGAGAAATGAACGTAATATTTTGTGTGCCCCCAGATATTGCTAGTGAACTTAATGATTTCCAAGTCGTACCATTATCAGATTGTAAAATCTCTACTTCTCTAGGAGCATATGAACTTGAATTTCCCCAATGATTTGTTTTGATGCCTGTTAACACCTTAGTTTCTCCTAAATCAACAGTAAACCAGAATCCTGCACCACTAAGAGCAATATCAGTATTAGTCCTGCCATCAATTAAGTTATTACCTGTTCCTTCTACTCCTTCTTCTAGCTTAATTACCCAACTTGCACGATTACTGATAAGTTGGCTATTGCTAGGAGTACCACTTTTTAGATTGCAGTAGGCAGTTATTAATAATGACAGGTAATGTACTTAAGCTACTACTAATAACTGTGTTCTTATCATTGGTAGTTACATTACTGATTGATATACTGAAAGAGAAACTTGTTTTTTCCATGATACTGGCGAATATCGTCGGATCAACCGTCGCAGTGATTTCTTCAGAAGTCATCTGTCCCTCTTTGAGAGTAACTTGTGAGGAACTTAAAACGATCTGGCTTGCATCAAGCCCTTCTGTTTCACTTTTTGCACTTAATGCGATAACCATATCTGTAGATACTGCTTTTTGCGTTTTTACAGTGAAAGCCATCTTAATTTCATCTCCTCCGATTCCATTCGCATCATGAGTCAGATTGAATTTTTTTACATTCCCTGATAAATAGTCATTTCTCTGTAGAGACACATACGTAGCATTCCATTCGTTAAAAACTTTTTCATCATCGCTACAGGAAGAAATGAACGGGACAAACAAGCCGAGTAGAGTTGCTATTGATAGTGATTGAAATATATTTTTCATATGTACATACGATTAAATTATTACTATTTCCATTCGGTAGATTTATCTGTAGATAAAATACCGTCAATCCAGGTAGGAGTAGCAGAAGTAGTCAAAGTATGACCTTTGCCAGTTGCGTCTTCGAATACATTGCCTTGTCCTTCATTAAATCGCCAATAAGCTTCCAAACCTACAGATTTTGGGCTCACTTGGGTCATGTTATTCTGAATTTGAGAAGCGGAACGAACTACAGACCAGATACGTGCTTCACTCATCAAAATTTTACAGTTTCCCCATCTACTATAAGAATCATCACCTAAGCAGAACCAATTTACATCAGAGAAAGTTGTTGCTCCTGTTGGTATACTCAACACACCCGAATCAACTCCGTTTATGTAAAGTCGATAGTTGGAACCATCACAGACCAATGCTAAATGTTGCCATTCGTTTGGCTTGAAAGAATTACTTGGATTCAAATAAAGCCGGTTACGTCCTACAATCTGTACTAATGAATGTGCCTTATAATTTTCATTATCACTTTGAGGATCCTCAAAACGTAAAAGGATAAAGTTTGCATCATCTCCTCCGTTCTTAAATACTGCACGGTCACGGTCAGCTGTGTTGGCTACCTGGAAACGAACCTCTATAGTATATTGTGAATACGTTTCGGGAGATTCTGTGAATTTATTAGCTTTTAAACTAGGAGCGCCAACAAACATTGGAGCTGAAAATTCGATAATACTTTCTGCCAAAATAACAAAGGTCCCGGTATTTTCCATCGGTGAAATACTTCCATCTTGCAACACTAATTTTACAGGCAGTGCATATGATTCTCCCGATTTCATCATTTCCTGGCTAAAAGCTTTCAAAGCGATAGAGAGGGCATCGGCTGCATATTGTCCTGCTTTTACAGTAATTGTTTCCGGCAAAGTATAATAATCTTTGGGCAACATTATATATCCAGTTCCATTTATATGGTTATAAGTGTCCAGTACTGATTGATCTGTAACCAATTTATAATGATTATCTGTAGAAGAAAGATTACTAAGATGCACATTTAGGGTAGTAAAACTTTCTCCAGTAGCCTGTACGGTCACTTTTTGACTTGTACTGGAAAGAGCTTCTTCAATATAAGCATGTGTATCTAAAGTATCGTATTTGGCATCTCCACAACTTACTATGCTTCCTAGGCCTGTTATGACTGCGGAGAAGCATAAAATTTTTATATAATTCATACGTTTCATAGTTTACATTAATTTTTAAGTAATGAATGTGATGATGGATTCATAATTTGAATAGCACGGCGTATATTTTTATATTCAGGTGAAGTTCCATACTCTGCTTCCATATGATAGGTTCCTGCACCACCTTTACGGAATCCGTTACTTGGTTGCCAGCGTGCCATTCCTTCGAGAGATTTCATTTTGTTACCATAACGATCAGTATAATCATATCCACCGTCCATAGCAGCATCGGTAGCCTCGAAATTCTCGGTCATGATGGTCATCTTCGTGATTTGTTCTTCAGACATGACACTGCTATACGTCTGAACAAGTCCTGCACCTGCTATACCGCCTGTGATAAGGCGTTTATCGAGTTTAGAATCACTGCCGGGACTAGTATTATTGTAAGCCTGAATGATAAAATAGTCGAAATATAATCCGACTTCAGGTCTACCCGTTATGCTCTGTGGTTCGCCGTCAATAACTAATAATTTACCAGTTCCTGATTTCGGACCGAAATATTTGCCTAGTTCATCAACGAATGCAAACATTCTATCATCTTCATCTACGATATTACCGGGATTACCGAAATTGGGTTCATAGTCGATATCAAAGCCGTCATAACCATATTTATTGACTGTATCGGCAATGGCACTTGCATATTTGCGAATAGATGCTTCTATTGCTTCCTTGTTTGATTCATCGGAAGGCCATCCCCAAAAATCATTCACAGCTTCCTTTTCGGATGAGAATCCCATTTCTTCCCAGTTGTCACGAATATTCTGCGGGGTAATCTGATCTCCTACACTTCTGATAATGAAACACATGGTAAAGCGAGTTCCTTTCTCTTGTTGACAAAATTGGAGATCTTTTTTTTGAGCTTCTGTAATGTTCGACCAATTTCCCCAAATAGAAACAATATCTACACTATCAGGAATACCGGCTAAAGAACTTTTCATATAGGCACCTTCACCACTCCAGCCACCAAACCAGCCAAAGGCAACTTGGTGATCTGTCTGTTTATAGGCACGCAAAGCCGCATAATATTCATCCGATACGATCGATTCGGGAAAAGTTTTTGCTTCCGACTCCGTCCAGTCACTGCAACCGATCAATGAGGTTGTTGCCAGTGATATGAGTACAATGTATAATAAATAAATTTTCTTCATAAAAGTCCTTTTTATGCATTATATAAATTAGTTCTTCTTAGCCCACTTTAAGTCAGTAGCTTCATTATCAGCACCGCCAAGTTCTGCTACTCCCAGATCATAATTGGCTTTATTGTTTTGTGCCTCTGTATAAGGGAAGCTTAGACGACGCATACCGCGTTGGCTGCTCACTCCACAATCTGATAGATTGTCGATACAAGGATAAAGTTCCGGATAACCTGTACGGCGATATTCAGCCCATGCTTCCAATCCTAATGGATAATTGGCGATCCATTTTTGAGTAATGACACGTTGGAAATTCTTTCCATTTACGTTATCAGCCTCACTGTCATCCCACATCACACTCACTGTATTGGTAATTGTAGCAGTAGCATTTTGCACAGCATCACTTTCATGTGATACGACAGGAGCTTCGTCAATCTTCAAGTATTCAGTGGCTGAAACCTGATATTGTTCCATTGACAAATTAATACCATCTTCATAATAGGCTTTTGCTGTTTTAGAACCGACATTCCAACCACGCAATTTTCCTTCTGCACGTAAAAAAGCCGTTTCTGCAGCGCAGAAAACCATTAATTTAGAGGTTGCCGTATATGCGGGAATAGAAAATCCTGCAGCGTCTGCCTTTTTAAAATCAGCATCTCCAGTACGCATACCTACATACTTATCTGTTTTCCCAGCAAGGGTAGACTTATTAAAGAACTTCGGCATACGTGGGTCATCATATGCATTCATATAGTCTACAATATTTGCATTCACGCGCAGATCACCCCAACTTACAGCTGCCAGTTGATATGGATTACTCTGTGTGCCACAAGAAAGCATAGCATTATCCGAATTACTTTCAATCAATCCTGCTTTATGTGTTACTGCTGCTTCAGCTGCCTCTTGAGCAATGCTTGGCCATGTTCCGCTGATTCGCATTGCAACACGTAAACGCATTGAATTGGCTAGCTTAGCCCAACCTGAATAATTGCCATCGAAAACCGGATCATTGGCTCCCAATGGTGCATTACCATTTGTTTCTACATAATAGTTGTACAAAACATCAGCTGCATTGGCTAAATCACTTAATATATTAGTATAGACCTGTTCCTGGGTATCATAAGATACATAGAAATTACCCTTCTTTACTTGGCTGTAAGGCATCGGTCCATAACAATCCGCAACGCGAAGCATCGTTATGGCACGTATCATACAAGAGAAAGCATAATAATGTCCGGTAGAATTAGTTGCTTCCTGTATCTGGAAAAAGTTTCCATATATTTTTTCAAACGGAGTGTTCCAAGGGGTAGCATTCCAAGCATCACTCTGATTGAATGTGCTGAAGTTTGTGCCACTCCATGTGTTGGAACAGCATAAATAGCCACCTAATTGTCCCACCATTTGATCCTGCATTTGAGAGTCATTCTGCTGAATATTCACAATTGTTTCAATCATAGACTTCATCAAAGTAGCAGGGTCTGCATCATGAATTTGATATTGATTCGTATTATACTCCTCAAATTTATCGGTACAACTTCCTGCCAGTAACAACAGAACGGCACCGACTGTGATATTTCTTAAATATTTTCTCATAACATTAGCTTTTTCTTTTAGAATTGAACTTTCACATTAAAACCGAAGTTACGCAAGCTAGGTTGCATAAAGTAGTCTACATTCATATAATAGTTACTGGAGGTAGAGGCAGACAATTCCGGGTCGAATGGAGCTTTACAGTAAATCATCCATAAATTACGTCCTACAACACCCAAAGTAACATTGGCCACATTTTTAAACCATCTTTTAGGAAGTGTATAGTTTAGGCTCAATTCCTGCAAACGTACATTGGTTGCACTGTATAGATAATAACGACCGTAGCCACCCTCACCCGTACCAATAGCTTGGTAATACTTTTGGGCATTAACTTTACCGTTATTAATAGGTATGCCACCATTATCACGGGCTGTTGCAGATGTTTCGGATACTCCATAGTAATCTAAAATACCTTGAGTAGCCGAATAAGCTAATCCGCCTACACGGGCTGATAATACAACTCCTAAATCAATTCCTTTGTAAGTGAAATGATTGGTCCATCCGAGGTTGAAATCAGCATCCAGATTACCTACTTTTACCGGAGTGTTTGATGAAGTGATACCCAGATTACCATTCTGATCGACTTTTATATTACCGTTATTGTCTTTTGTCAGCTGGTTGTATACATAGATATCAGTCATGGAGCCTCCTTCTGTCAGGATGACGCGAGGAGCTACATTCTCTTTACCTAACCAACCTACATTCATTTCATCCATTTGGATAGCTTCTCCTGTCACAGGATTCACGCTGCCGCTTGCCAGTCGTTTCACCTTGTTACGGTTTAAAGTGAAAGTAGCATTAGAAGACCATCCGAATCCTGCCCATTTATCACTGAATCCTAAAGCTAATTCAATACCCTGATTTTGCACGTTACCGGCCTGTACAATCGCTTGTTTATATCCGGAAGAAGAGGGGATATCCACTTTAAATGTCTGGTTCAATGTGTTAGAACGATAGTAAGTAGCGTCTAAATTGAAACGATTTCCCCAGAATTTCAAGTTCAAACCGATTTCCCAGGATTTAGTCTTTTCAGGTTTCATATTGTCCATCGGATATACGGTCGGATTCGCCCAGTTATGTGTCTGGCTGTTGTATTCGTAACCCGGATTAGTAAGGAAACGATCGAAAGAAGAGGCTACCACTGTATACGAACCGCGTATTTTAGCATAAGAAATCACCTCTGGTAGTTTTACCATTTCTGATAATAAAGCCGATAAACCGACTGACGGATAAAAGAAAGATTTCTGTTTGGAGAATGCGAGTTTTGAATCCCAGTCATTACGTCCGGTTACGGTTAGATACAGTTGATTTTTCCAACTTAATTCAGCACTGGCAAAAATACTTTGAATTTCATCTTCATATCCGGTAGGATCCGGTTTATAGTTGGCGGAGAAATTAATATTGTTGATCTGGAAGAAGTTGGGAATAACCAGGTCACCTGCAATATATAACTGATCCATTGAAGTATGATATATGGAAGCACCAACATTGGCTGTTAAATGAAAATCACCAAATGTTTTATCTATATTAGCCAGGAAATCGGCATATAAAGAACGTTCCTGACGCATGGCATCTTCAAAACCACCACTTACACCACAGAATGTTGTTAATGTAGAAGCAGATTTCTCATTTTTATTCCGGTAGTCGGAGTTGTCCAGATTGACACGACCGACAACGTTGAGCCAATCTGTAGCCTGCCATTTCAAAGAAGCGTTCATCATATAACGTTTCTTGTTGGAAGTACGGTTGATGCGATTTTGTATCCAATATGGATTTTGTAATGACAAACTTGCATCACCATAAGGCCAATATTGTTCCATATAGCCGTAGTTAGTATTATAACGTTCATACAAACGAATTTCGTCAAAGTTGTCTCCACGAGGGAATAGATACAGTGATGGGAGAGGGTTATAATACTGTCCTTGAGAAACCATGTTTTTGTTGTTCTGAACGATATATTGTGCACCGATATCCAGAGTAAGTTTATCATTCAGGAAATGGGTGGTATTACGTGCCGTAAAATTATAACGGTTATAGGAGTTATTCGGAAGAATTCCACCGGAGTTAGTTGTAGAAGCAGAAAGATAAGTCTGGTTTTTGGTATTTCCTGTAGATAATGCTACCGAATTGATAACATTGGATCCTGTTTCAAAGAAGTCAGATGGGTTATATCGACGGTTTGTCAATTCTCCCCAGCTGAATAATCCGGAACTTGTACCATAACGGTTCTGCATATCCGGCATAATATATGCTTTAGAGAAAGTAGTACTGTTGGATACTGTTATGGTAGTTTTCTCTGTTTGGCCTTTTTTAGTAGTAATTAAAACAACACCGTTTGCCGCAGCAGAACCATATAATGCTGCCGCAGAAGGACCGGTCATCATACTAATACTAGCAATATCATCCGGATTTAAGTCAGCAACAGCATCTGATCCTCCCATCTCTCCAAATAATCCTTCGCCACCGCTTTTTCCTGTATTAAAAATAGGTACACCATCAATTACATACAATGCATTGTTATCTTTAGTCAGAGATTTCATACCACGCATAACAACACGAGTGGCACCACCAGCACCGGTTGCACCACTATTAATCTGAACACCGGCAACCTTTCCTGATAGTGAATTCATAAAATTGGCGTCCTTAACAGCTGTCAATTCGTCACCTTTTACCTCTTGTACATTATAACTTAATGCCTTAGTTGCACGCTTGATACCCAATGCAGTAACAACTACTTCGTCCAATACTTGCGTATCTTCTCCTAAGGTTACTTTAAGAGGTTGAGCATTGGTAAGCGTGATTGCTTGGGAGGCATAACCGATATAGGATACTTCAAGTACATCACCTTTGGCAGCCTGTATTTTGAAATTTCCATCCATATCAGTGATAGTACCATTTGAAGTTCCTTTTACCAGAATACTAACTCCGATCAATGGTTCTCCTTTTGAATCAGTAACAGTACCACTTGCCATAATTGGAGTTTTTTTCTGCTGATCTTCTTTATTACTCTTTGCAGAAAGTACAATATGATTATCTACTATTGAAAAACTGACATTAACTCCTCTGAATAACTGATTCATTACATTATTCAGAGATTCTTTTGTTACCTTGATGGATACGATGCGATTTATATCGACATCATTTGTGTTATAGACTACTGACATTGAAGTTTGTCTCTCAACTTCTTTCAAAGCAGTGTTTAAGGGTACTTTTGATAGATTAAGAGTGATCGTTCGTTCTTGCCCATAAGCTGAAGCAAAACACGAAACCAACAAAAGGAAGAATAACAAGTATGAGAACTTGTGTTTTATAATTTCTTTCATCTTATTCTTTTTAATTAGAAATAGTTTTTAGAGAGTTTAATTAGGGACAGTAACTAAAATTACCGTTTTCACACAAAGGTTTCATGTATCTCTGTTTCTCATAATTAATAAATTTAAAGGTTACACTTAAAATAAATTCCATAAGCGCTTATTCAATAGTAATACATTCTATGTTGTAACCTTACTAAACGAAGATAAGATTTTTTTTGAAAAAAAATAATAGAAGTAAATTCCTAATTGAAAAATAAATACTCAAATATTTGATAAATAGAATCTTATACACTTATTAAAATCAGGCTGATTTATTATATTTGCATACATTTTGCATACAATTCATGTATGTTTCAGTTAATGTATAGATATAAACATTCATTTTTATGTTCAAATATTCAAGAGATGGAGTCTCTGTATTAACCATATTAGATACCAGAAGAGTAAAAAAGAGCGGATTGTTTCCTATTAAAGTTCAAGTGGTATTCAGAAGAAAACAAAAATATTACTCAACAGGAAAGGAACTTTCAAAAGAAGATTGGGATAGACTGCTAAAAGCAAAAAGTAGGTTATTGACAGAGATACGAAGTGATATAGAAAGTAGCTTTTCTAATGTAAAACAGCACATTAATGAACTAATACAAAAGGGGGAATTTAATATTGAGACTTTAAGTATTAGGTTAGGAAGACAAATGAAAGATATGAATCTGCATAGTGCTTTTAGTCTGAAAATGAAAGAACTAAAAGATAATGAGCAGGCAAGTACTTATCTAAGTTATCAGAGTGCATTAAAAAGTTTAGAGAGTTTTGGCGGGACATATATTCCTTTAGAAAGAATTACAGTAGATTGGCTCAAACGATGTGAACGTTTCTGGCTTTCAAAAGGTAAGAGCTATTCAAGTATTAGTATTTATTTCAGAGCTTTAAAGTGCATACTAAATCGTGCTATACAAGATGGCATATTAAAAGAATCATCGTTCCCTTTTGGGAAAAATAAATATGAGATTCCTGAAGGCTGTGGACGTAAATTAGCACTCACCCTTGCTGATATAAAAAAAGTAATGTCCTATCAAGATGGAACAAAAGATATAGAAGAATTTCGAGATCTATGGGTATTTTCTTATTTATGCAATGGTATCAATTTCATGGATTTACTATTTCTTCAGTATTCAAATATTGTAGATGGAGAGATATGCTTTGTACGTTCTAAAACTTCGAGGACAGCTAAACATAGTAGAGAGATACATGCAATAATAACTCCGGAAATGTGGAATATCATTCATAAATGGGGGAACCCTAGAATTAATCCACAAACATATATCTTTAAATACGCTGACGGAACAGAAAATGCGTTTGAAAGAGTTAGGCTAGTGAGGCGTATTGTTACTAAATGCAATAGAAGACTCAAAAAGATAGCTCAAGATACAGGGATCTCTCAATTAACAACTTACACTGCTAGGCATTCATTTGCAACAGTTCTAAAACGTGCAGGTGCTAAAACTTCCTATATTTCAGAAAGTTTGGGACACTCCAATTTAGCTGTCACAGAGAACTATCTAGCCTATTTTGAGAAAGAAGAAAGAATAAGAAATGCTCAATTGCTTACCGACTTTAATATTTAAATTAGAATAGTGCATGCAAATTGTATGTACACCCTTTATTTTCTCTAGTTTTTCAATACTACAATTTGTGAAAAAGCAGAAGAGATAAATGGATTTTCCATATTCATTTTTAGTTACAAGAAAATTATGTTATATATCAATTAGACAGTTTTACGTCAAATTTTATAAATAAGCCATTCACATGATGGTAAAGTTTATAAAGTCTGTACTATTTGTTCAAGGTATAAGCTCTGTTCTACATTTTACTTACTTAAAGCATAGCTTTAGGGAACGAAAAGCTATGCTTTAAGTAGGCTAAAGCTGTGCTTTATAGAATTGGTAAAACAATATTTGATTTCCCTACAGATATACATTTTTTCCATTCCCCTTCACCTTTTTTCTGAACACCCGATGACTAGGTCGTTTATGGGTGAAGGAGCAGTCTTCACCATTACATTCATATCGAAAGAATGTTGTAACAGTACTTTCTAAAATCATTGCATTAATTGTAAAAAACACTGTGATGTTTTTTACAATCATCCCAATGTTTAAAAAAAACACCCTAATAAAAAAATAATCTATAAGCATATTTCATTTCCAAGTAAGGTGAAAGAGTGTGTGAAAGAGTCACCCTTCACTCGTAAACGTCCTGTTTATCGGGAGTCCAGAAGAAAGGTGAAGGATAGAAAAAATAATAAATATTATTGGTGGTGGTGAATTGTAGAGGCAAGACACTACAATCATACACATGATGCCGTTTAATTTTGAACAATTACTTATTGATAAATAATAAAGGTGGCATAAATTTTATTTCCTAATCATAATAATGCACAGTTTCTCCCAAGCAATCACGCTTACCAATGCTCAACCTCTTAAAGTAACCTTAGGAGAAGATACGCAAGTATTGGACGAAGTAGTTGTTACTGCATTGGGTATCAAGCGTTCGGAAAAAGCATTGACATATAATGTACAACAGGTGAAAGGTGATGAACTTACAACTGTAAAAAGTACTAATTTTATGAATGCATTGGCTGGTAAAGCGGCAGGTGTACAGATTAACTCTAGTGCATCAGGTCCTGGTGGCGGTGTGAAAGTTGTAATGCGTGGTGCTAAGTCTATTACACAGAATAATAATGCTTTGTATGTAATTGATGGTATTCCAATGTATAACCGTGCCTCTTCCGGTGGTGATGGAGCTATGGCAACACAACCTAGTAGTGAATCAATAGCTGACATTAATCCGGATGATATCGAGAGTATGTCATTGTTGACAGGACCTTCTGCAGCTGCATTATATGGATATGAAGGAGCTAATGGAGTTGTTCTAATCACTACAAAGAAAGGGCGTGCAGATAAGACAACTGTAACTTATAGCAATAATACCACCTTCAGTGATCCGATGATGATGCCTAAGTTCCAAAATACGTATGGTAATCTGGCAGGAGAAACAATGAGTTGGGGCCTGGAAACAGATAAGAGATATGACCCTGCAAATTTCTTTAATACAGGAAGTAACATATCTAATGCACTGTCTCTCTCTACAGGTAATGACAAAAGTCAAAGTTATATCTCTGTAGCTACCACTAATGCAGCAGGCATCATGCCTAATAACGACTACGATAGATATAACTTCTCGTTCCGCAACACCACCAATTTCCTGAATAATAAGTTTATTTTGGACACAAGTGCCAACTATATTATCCAGAATGATAAGAATATGGTGTCTCAAGGACAATACTTTAACCCGTTGACAGCTTTATATCTGTTTCCACGTGGTGAGGACTTTAATGACGTAACTGTATACGAACGCTATGATGACTTATCAGGAGTAAGCACTCAATATTGGCCATACGGTGATTTAGGAGGTGTTTCATCTCAAAATCCTTATTGGATCATGAATCGAATGAATCGTGAAAATGATAGAAGACGTTACAAACTGGCTGCCAGTCTGCAATATAACATCATTGAAGGGCTGAATGTGCAGGGACGTGTGAGCGTTGACAATACCGAAAGCAAATATACTGAAAAATTCCATGCCGGTACTGTCGGTAACTTTGCAGGAACGAAAGGACGATATAAGGAAGAAAGACGTATGGATAGGCAAATATATGCAGACGTGTTGGCTAACTTCAACAAAACGTTCAAAGATTTTAATGTAATGGCCAACCTTGGTGCTTCTATTAAAGACCTTCGCATGGAATCTAGCTCTTTACACGGAGACTTGAACAATGTGACCAACCATTTTACCATCGAAAACCTGACACGTAGTGGGTATTATAAAGTAGATGCTAATGGCCTAAAACGTCAGACACAATCCGTTTTCGCCAATGCGGAAATAGGATGGAGAAGCTTCCTTTTCTTAAGTCTCACCGGACGTGCTGACTGGGATTCTTCACTTGCTCTTTCCGACAGAGGAAATAAAGCGTTCTTCTATCCATCTGTTGGTATTTCAAGCATTCTAAGCGAAGTGATTGATCTGCCCGAATGGTTCTCATTCTTGAAAGCACGTTTCTCTTTCACTTCTGTAGGTAATGCTTATGATCCTTATTTGACTAAAGCACGCTATATCTATGATGATCAGCTTGACCAATACAAAACAGAATCTTTGTATCCGAATTCGGATTTGAAACCCGAAATTACCAAATCTTATGAAGCAGGATTGAATATGCGTTTCTTTAAAGGTGCATTGAATTTTGATATTACTTATTATAATTCAGATACACGTAACCAAACGTTTGCAGCACCTCTTCCTGCAAGTGCCGGATATACCGCTGTTAATATTCAAGCTGGTAGTGTACAGAATCAAGGTATCGAAATGGCTTTAGGATATAATAATGAATGGCGTGATTTCGGCTGGTCTACTAACTTTACTTTTACTTATAACAAGAATAAGATTAAAAGACTCGCAGATGGTGTAACCAACAGAATAACTGGTGAACCCATTGAAATGCCTTATGTGGATAAAGCCAGATTAGGAGGTTCAACTTCACCGGTAGTACGTCTGACAGAAGGCGGTTCTATGGGAGATTTATACATCAACCGTGATTTCAAACGCGACAACAACGGTTATATCTATCTGGATGCTAAAACAGGTTTGCCAAGCATGGTAGAAACTGAATACAAGAAAATTGGCTCACTGCTTCCGAAAGTTAATTTAGGATGGAGAAATTCATTCACTTATAAAGGAGTACGTTTGAATGTATTGTTAAGTGGTCGTTTTGGTGGTTTAGTTGTATCTAATACGCAGGCATTCCTTGATCGTTGTGGCGTTTCAGAATATAGCGCACAACTTCGCCAAGCTGGAGGAGTAACAATCAACGACAGAAATGTGTCTGCTAAAGACTATCTGGGTATAGTAGCAGCTGGTACCGGTGAGGGAGATCACTATGTTTACAATGCAACGAATATCCGCCTGCAGGAAGTCAGCCTCGAATATACGCTTCCTAAGAAATGGCTGTATAACATTGCTGATGTGACATTAGGTTTAATTGGAAACAATCTGGCTATGATCTATTGTAAAGCACCGTTTGATCCGGAATTGGTTGCATCATCTTCCAGCACTTTCTATACTGGTGTGGATTACTTCATGCAACCTAGCTTGAGAAACATGGGATTTAGTGTAAAAGTACAATTCTAATAAAGGAACGAATAATGAAAAGATTCAATATAATCAAGACAGTAAGCGCAGCAGCTTTTACAACTACTCTGCTGTTCACTTCGTGTACCGGGAACTTTGACGAATTAAACATGCATCCAACGGACTTGTATCCCGAAAATATGACTCCAACCGAGCGGGTAGGTACATTGTTTGTGGCTATGACTCGCTTATTGAATGCCTGTCAGGAAAATAACAGCCAGCACACCGAACAAATGGTGGGGCAATATGGAGGTTATTTTGCTACAACTGCTCCCTGGAATGGCACTAATTTCGGAACATTTAATCCTAGTGCAGACTGGGTATCTGTTCCTTACAAAGATATGTTTACTGAATTTTATCCGAATTTTCAAACAGTCAAAGAGTCAACAGGAGGGTCTGGATACATCTATGCATGGGCGTCTATTCTTAGAGTAGGCGTAATGATTCGCGTAGCCGATATCTATGGACCTATTCCTTACTCTGAAATGGGAAAAGGAGAATTTCAAGTAGCATATGACGACGTAAAAACACTCTATCATAATATGATTAGTGATTTGACACGTAGTATTGAGGTACTTTCTGCTTTTGTGCAGGAGAATGCAGGAAAAGAGGTTCCGGTTGCTGAATATGATATCATATACAATGGTGATTTCAGCAAATGGATTAAGTATGCCAATTCTTTGAAACTTCGTATGGCAGTACGTATCGCTTCTAATACTGAAGACACGGAATATGCCAAACAAATCATGGCTGAAGCAATTGAGGGAGGAGTTATAGAGTCTAATGGAGATAATGCTTTCTTCCCCGCTATGCCATACAATCCATTTGAGATTGCTTCCGGCTGGGGTGACTTGGCTATTAACGCAACACTTTCCGCATATATGACCGGATATAGTGATCCGCGCATCAGTAAGTATATGAATACTGCGACTTCATACAGAGACTACCGTGGAGTACGTATGGGTATTAGTGATACAAGCAAAGCCGTAGAGGGTAGCGCAGCAAGATATTCTAAACCTGCTTTTACAGCAGATTCCCCTATGCCTGTTTTCTATGCAGCGGAGACTTATTTCTTGAAAGCTGAAGCTGCTCTGCAGGGATGGATTGCTGGTGGAGACGCAGCGGCCAAAAGCTATTATGAACAAGGTATTCAAATGTCAATGAGTCAATATGGTGTAGAGATTGGTGACTATCTTTCAAGCACTGTTGTTCCACAAGGTTACACAGATCGATTGAATTCAAAGAATAATATCTCATTTACCAGCGTGCCCAGTGTTGCATGGGGAGATGGAACTAATAAACTTCAAAAGATTATTACCCAAAAATGGATTGCCAACTATCCGATGGGGATCGAAGCTTGGTGTGATTATCGTCGTACCGGCTATCCCGAATTGTTTACTGCACGTGACAATCTAAGTTCTGCCGGTTATATCGGTGATATTGATAGCAAACGTATGGTACGCCGCTTGCCATATCCTACAACAGAAAAATCCAGTAACTCTGCCAATGTAGAAGCCGCTATTGCAACTATGTTAGGTGGTCCGGACACCGGATCTACAGATTTATGGTGGGCGAAAAAGAACTGATTTTTAACCTGATAAAACATAGAATATGAAACATATAAAGAAAATGTTAGGATTTGCATTTGCTGCGACATTCTTTGTTGGATGCACGGATGTGGAATCTATTAATGACATAGATTTGAATCAAACAACTAAAACTGATGAATATTATGCTGCTTTGCGTGAATGGAAAGAGACACCGGGACTTCCGCAAGTGTTTGTATGGTTCGACAACTGGACAGGGACTTCTCCTACAGGTGAAAATAGCTTAAGAGGTTTGCCTGATTCTATCACCATTGCGTCCAACTGGGGTGGTCATCCTAAATTTGATTTAACTCCGGAACGAAAAGCTGATATGGAATATATGCAAAAAGTGAAAGGAACAAAGGTTGTCGTTACTCTCTTTTCTCAAAACATTGGTGATGATCTTCCTGATAAAGAAATTTATCACGAAGCCGGAACCAGTAGTGATCCGGAAAAAGTGAGACCTGCAATCAAAGCCTATGCCGAGGATATTTACAAGGCTTGCCTTGAATGTGGATATGATGGTTATGACTGGGATTATGAACCTGGTGGTGGAATGGGAGTAGGTCCGCTCTGGTCAAATAAAGTTCAGAGAACTATATTTGTAGAGGAACTTTCCTACTGGTTTGGACATGGCGCAATGGATCCCAACCGTGATCGTGGAGATCGCGCTATGCCGGAAAAACGCCTTCTCTTCTTGATTGACGGTGAGGTCGGTATTCGAACAGGTATGGATAAGGAATGGCTGTCATATTATGTAGATTATTTTGTATTGCAGGCTTATGGCGGAATGGCAGACTACAGAATGAAAGGGGTTCTTGACGATATGAGCGATTGGATTCAGCAGGGAATTATTACTCCGGATGAAATCGTTCGTAGAACCATAGCCACAGAAAATTTTGAATCGTATGCAAATACAGGGGGAGGATTTCTCGGCATGTCAAATTATGTATATAAAACAACGTATACCACCGGTGGAAAATCGTATGAAATAGATCAGTTGATTGGTGGATGCGGGCTTTATCGTGTAGGCTTTGATTATGCACAGGGTAAGGGTGATTATGATGGTTCACCGGAATACTATTTTCTGCGTCAAGGCATTACGAACATATACAAGAATTTCTATAGCCGTATGAATGCTACTGCGAATGAAGAATAATGGTTAAACGAATTTTATAAGAATGAAAATTATGAAATATATCTATTTATCAAGTCTTATGATCGCATTCTCAACAGTCTTTTTTATGGGATGTGAAAATGCTGAATACAAGGCGCAGACAAACAGTCTTTATATAACGGATGCAGCTGATATAGCCACTGCTGCTACTATCACTATGGATGATGGTGCAGACATTAATGTTGTGGTACGTTTAGCTCAAAAGGTTACGGAAGATGTAGAGGTTGAAATTCAATTTGTTCCCGAATTACTGACCGAATACAATACGATCAGTGGTACAGAATATGAAGTTCTGCCTGCAAACATGCTTCCACAGAATGCTACGGTTACGATTCCGGCAGGTGAAATTAGTGCCAATTATCGGCTTCATGTGAATGATTTTGCAACGAATGGTATTACTTATGCTATTCCCCTTGCATTGGGAAATGTTATCAAAGGTGATGTTACGAAATCAAAAGCTCAAAGCAAATTCATTTATGTATTGGCTAAACCTTTGAATGTTTCTGCTCCTGTATTGCGTGGTAATGCCGGAAATGTATCTACCTTGCCGGCAACAGACTGGGGAATTACGGTAGATGCATGGACATTGGAAGCATGGGTACGTATGGATGGTTATAGTATAAATAACCAAGCTATTTTCACTTCCGGCAGTAATGATCATGAAATCTATATCCGTTTTGGGGATGCCAATAGACCATATAATTATCTACAGATAAAGTCCTTGGGAGGACAGAAACAAACAGCTAGTGATTTGGAGGCAAATACTTGGTATCATTGGGCTTTCGTTTATAATGGAACAACACTTACTATTTATAGAAATGGAAAACAAGATACATTCTTTGACCCTCCTGCGCCGAAAGGTGGAAGCGTTCGTTTTGATTTTATGAAAATAGTTGATAGTGGTAGCTATTTCCGTAATAATTGTACTATGAGTCAGGTTCGTCTGTGGAAAGTAGCTCGTACTGAATCAGAAATTGCAAACAATATGTACTTTGAAGTTAATCCTAAGAATCCAAACTTGATTGCTCTTTGGCCAATGGATGAAGGAGAAGGTACTGCCTTTAGAGATGCAACAGGGAATGGGCATGATGCAACTTCTAATGGTGCTCTTCAGAAGTGGGAACATAATATCAGATTTGATAAATAAAATGTGCTAGACAAATAATTTATATGAAAGAGAAGGATATGTCCATTGCGGCATATCCTTTTTTTATATGTTAAAGTATTCATAATTTTTTAGAACTTCATTCTCCTGAACTGTATTATAATAAATGCTCGTATAAACTTAAATTCTAACAAACATGAAACATTGGTTATTATCTGTTTTGCTGGTGGTGTGTGGTGCCGTTTCAGCACAAGTAACACTAGTAAAAGATGGAAAGAGTAATGCTCGTATCATTGTACAGGACAAGATGCCAGATACTAAGACATCAGCGCAACTCTTACAACATTTTCTCTATCATATTTCGAAAAGCAAGCTTCCAATTGAAAATGATAAAACGCCTCGGAAAGGAGATATACTGATTGGCGGTCAAACTCCGCAAACAGTGACGGAAGATGGTTTCTCTATCTCTACGCAAGACGGTATTTTAAGAATATCAGGAAAAGAAAAAGGAGTTGTATATGGAGTTGTCACTTTGTTGGAACAATATCTGGGAGTTGATTATTGGGGAGAGAATGAATACTCTTTTACTCCTCAAAAGATGGTGATCTTGCCTTTAATTAATAAAGTCGAAAACCCGGCCTTTCGTTATCGTCAGACGCAATGTTATGCCATCCGTACGGATTCTATTTATAAGTGGTGGAATCGTTTAGAGGAACCCAACGAAGTGTTTGCTGCCGGTTATTGGGTACATACCTTTGATAAGCTTCTGCCTTCATCTGTTTACGGGAAAGAACATCCGGAATATTATTCTTATTTCAAAGGAAAGCGCCATCCGGGGAAAGCAAGTCAGTGGTGTTTGAGTAATCCGGAAGTTTTTGAGATTGTAGCTCAACGTGTAGACTCTATTTTCAAAGCTAACCCCGATAAACATATCATGTCCGTCAGTCAGAATGATGGTAATTATACGAATTGCACCTGTGATGCTTGTAAGGCTATTGATGATTATGAAGGGGCACTATCGGGAAGTGTGATTACTTTTCTGAATAAGTTGGCTGCTCGTTTTCCGGATAAGGAGTTTTCTACATTGGCTTATCTGTATACAATGAATCCTCCGAAGCATGTGAAGCCTTTGCCGAATGTGAATATTATGTTGTGTGATATTGACTGCGACCGTGAGGTAACCTTGACGGAGAATGCTTCGGGAAAGGAATTTGTGAAAGCCATGGAGGGATGGTCTAAAATAACCAATAATATTTTCGTCTGGGATTATGGTATTAACTTTGATAATTATCTGGCCCCTTTTCCTAACTTCCATATTTTACAGGATAATATCCGTCTTTTCAAGAAGAATCATGCTACCATGCATTTCTCTCAAATAGCAGGGAGCAGGGGAGGAGATTTTGCCGAACTTCGTGCCTATTTAGTTTCAAAGTTAATGTGGAATCCCGAAGCTAATGTAGACTCTTTGATGCAACATTTCCTACATGGATATTATGGTGAAGCAGCGCCACATCTTTATCAATACATAAAGGTTATGGAAGGTGCATTAATAGGTAGCGGACAGAGATTATGGATTTATGATTCTCCTGTATCACATAAATATGGCATGTTGAAGCCTGCTTTGATGCGTCGTTATAATCATTTATTTGATTTGGCCGAAAAGGCTGTTGCAACAGAGCCGGATTTCTTGAAGCGAGTTCAACGGGCGCGTCTGCCAATTCAGTATTCAGAACTGGAGATCGCACGGACAGAGACAGAAAAAGACTTGGCAGATATAAATAAGAAGTTAGATCTTTTTGAGGAACGTGTGAAAGAGTTTCAAGTTCCTACCTTGAATGAGCGTTCCAACTCACCGATAGACTACTGTAAATTGTATCGGGAACGCTACATGCCACAGAAGGAAAATAGTCTGGCTTTGGGAGCAAAGGTTACTTATATAACTCCTCCTACCGGAAAATATGCAGCGTTAGGAAAGACTGCATTGGTTGATGGTTTGTTTGGTGGAGCAACCTTTGTTGATAGTTGGATTGGTTGGGAAGGAACGGATGGTGCATTCGTTATAGATTTAGGTGAAACGAAAGAAATACATAGTGTGGAAACGGATTTTCTTCATCAAATAGGGGCATGGATTCTTTTCCCTTTAAAGGTGGTTTATTCGTATGCTGATGACGGTGAGCATTATACACACTGGAAAACGATTGATTTGCCGGAAGAGCGTACGGGGGAGGTGAAATTCCGTGGAGTCAAGGCAAAATCAGCAGAACCGGTAAAAACTCGTTATGTAAAAGTAGAAGTCACCGGAACGAAAGAATGCCCGACTTGGCATTACGGCGTGGGACATCCTTCGTGGTTCTTTATAGACGAAGTGATAATAAAATAAAAAAAGTAGGGGGGAGGCGTTAGTAGTTTCCCCCTTTTAGTTGTATTATATATAGATGGGTTAGAAAAATGGATTTTTTCATCTATATACTATGATTTATGCAACAGAATAAAACTGCTTCTCAACGAAACACTATTAGCCCGGCTTGCTGGGTGCCTACCGCTTATTTTGCAATGGGACTTCCTTTCATTGCTATTAATCTGGTTTCAGTTTTCATGTTTAAGGATCTTGGAATTTCGGATACGCAAATTGCATTCTGGACATCTCTAATTATGATGCCTTGGACACTGAAGTTCTTGTGGAGCCCTTTTCTTGAAATGTATAAGACGAAAAAATTCTTCGTATTAATAACAGAATTGTTGAGCGGTGTACTGTTTGGAGTAGTAGCTTTTTCTTTATTCTTCGATTATTTTTTCGCTATAAGTATCTCTACGATGGCAGTGATAGCTTTTAGTGGAGCCACACACGATATAGCTTGTGATGGTGTATATATGGCCGAATTGAACAAAGAAGATCAGGCAAAATACATCGGAGTGCAGGGTGCTTTTTATAATGTAGCCAAATTGGTCGCTAATGGAGGGTTGGTTGCTATGGCAGGAGCATTGGCAGAACATTTTGGAGCGATAGAAGGTGCTTCAATAGATGCTAATAAAGGAGCATATTCATCTGCATGGATGATTATTTTCGGTGTGATTGCTGCAATAATGGTACTAATCGGAATTTACCACATCAGAATCTTACCTTCTACACAAGTACCTGTAACAACTAAAAAGTCGACTTCGGAAATTAAAAAAGAGTTAGTAGCAGTAATAGGGAACTTCTTTACTAAGAAACATATTTATTATTACATCGCTTTTATTATTTTATATCGACTGGCAGAAGGATTTATCATGAAAATAGCTCCGCTGTTTTTGCGTGCTTCAAGAGATGTAGGTGGTTTAGGATTGTCATTAACCGAGATCGGTACGCTGAATGGTATCTTTGGTTCTGCAGCTTTCGTTCTAGGTTCATTGTTGGCAGGAATTTATGTCTCTAAGTTCGGACTGAAAAAGACACTGTTCACTCTCTGTTGTATTTTTAATCTTCCGTTTGTTGCCTATACTTTTTTGGCAGTTGCGCAGCCTACTAATGTGTATCTAATCGGAACTTGTATAACAATGGAATATTTTGGCTATGGTTTTGGTTTTGTCGGACTGACATTGTTTATGATGCAACAGATTGCTCCAGGAAAACATCAAATGTCGCATTATGCATTTGCTTCAGGGATCATGAACCTGGGAGTGATGCTTCCGGGAATGGTGAGCGGTTATCTTAGCGACTTGCTTGGGTATCGAAATTTCTTTATCTATGTATTAATCGCAACTATTCCAGCCTTCCTGATTACTTATTTCATCCCTTTCACGTATGATGATTCAAAAAATAATAATATAAAAAATAACGATTATGAATAAAATTCAAATTCCTTGGGAAGATCGTCCTGTCGGATGTACGGACGTTATGTGGCGTTACTCACAAAATCCAGTTATCGGACGTTATCATATTCCTTCATCTAATAGTATATTCAATAGTGCTGTTGTTCCTTTTGAGGATGGTTTTGCCGGCGTATTCCGCTGCGATAACAAAGCAGTACAAATGAATATCTTCACAGGTTTCAGTAAGGATGGTATTCATTGGGATATCAATCATGAACCTATCCAGTTTAAGGCTGGTAATACAGAAATGATTGAGTCGGAATATAAATATGATCCCCGTGTTACATGGATTGAAGATCGCTATTGGGTGACTTGGTGCAATGGTTATCATGGTCCTACAATTGGTATTGCATACACTTTTGACTTTAAGGAATTTTTCCAATGTGAGAATGCTTTCCTGCCCTTCAACCGTAATGGCGTACTTTTCCCACAGAAAATTGATGGCAAGTATGCTATGTTGAGTCGCCCGAGTGACAATGGACATACTCCGTTCGGTGATATATATATCAGTTATAGTCCGGATATGAAATATTGGGGTGAACATCGCTGTGTAATGAAAGTGACTCCTTTCCCGGAAAGTGCTTGGCAGTGTACAAAGATTGGTGCAGGATCAGTGCCTTTCCTTACTGACGAAGGCTGGTTGCTGTTTTATCATGGTGTTATTACTACCTGCAACGGTTTCCGTTATGCTATGGGAGCTGCCATACTGGATAAAGATCATCCGGAAAAAGTCCTTTACCGTACACGTGAATACCTGATCGGTCCGGCTGCTCCTTATGAACTTCAAGGTGATGTTCCCAATGTTGTATTCCCTTGTGCTGCTTTGCAGGATGGTGAACGTGTGGCTGTTTATTATGGCGCAGCAGATACGGTGGTAGGTATGGCTTTCGGATATATAAAAGAGATTATCGATTTTACTAAGCGAACGAGTATCATTTAATTAAGATATGAAACGTATTATATTAACTTACACACTTGCTTTTTCCCTTCTTTCCGCTTATGCGGGGGAAGGGGGAAGCCCTCCCCTAAAAAATACGGATAAAAGTCTTTTGATAGATTATGTAGATCCTTTTATCGGAACTACTAATTTCGGGACTACCAATCCTGGAGCGATTTGTCCAAATGGTATGATGTCTGTGGTTCCTTTCAATGTGATGGGATCTTCTGAAAATACCTATGATAAAGACGCCCGGTGGTGGTCTACACCTTATGAATATACAAACTGTTTCTTTACCGGATATGCTCATGTGAATTTGAGTGGAGTCGGTTGTCCGGAATTAGGTTCTTTATTGCTGATGCCTACTACCGGAGAACTGAATGTGGATTATAAGGAATATGGTAGTAAGTATAAGGATGAACAGGCTTCACCGGGTTATTATTCTAATTATCTGACTAAATACAACGTAAAAACAGAAGTCTCGGCTACTCCTCGTACCGGTATTGCCCGTTTTACTTTTCCAAAAGGAAAAAGTCATATATTGTTGAATTTAGGTGAAGGATTAACGAATGAGAGCGGTGCCATGCTTCGTCGTGTAAGCGATTGTGAGGTGGAAGGAGTCAAATTGCTTGGTACATTCTGTTATAACCCTCAAGCTGTGTTTCCTATTTACTTTGTATTACGGGTTAAAAAGAACCCTTCTGCAACAGGGTATTGGAAGAAACAACGTGCGATGACGGGTGTTGAGGCTGAATGGGATCCGGACCAGGGAAAGTATAAACTTTATACTCGCTACGGAAAAGAAATAGCAGGAGATGACATCGGTACTTATTTCTCCTTCGACACAGAAGAAGGTGAGCAGGTAGAAGTACAAATGGGAGTTTCTTTTGTAAGTATAGAAAATGCCCGGTTGAATCTGGATCGTGAACAGGCTGGAAAGAATTTCGAGCAGATTCATGCTGAAGCACGCTCCAAATGGAATGATGACTTATCACGTATAACTGTAGAAGGTGGTACGGATGCTCAAAAAACTGTATTTTACACAGCACTTTACCATTTGCTGATTCATCCTAATATTTTGCAGGATGTAAACGGAGAATATCCGGCAATGGAAAGTGATAAGATTCTGACAACAAAAGGAGATCGCTATACTGTCTTTTCTCTTTGGGATACTTACCGCAATGTTCATCAATTGCTGACTTTGGTTTATCCGGAACGTCAGATGGAAATGGTACGTACAATGCTCGATATGTATCGCGAACATGGCTGGTTGCCTAAATGGGAATTATATGGCAGGGAAACATTGACAATGGAAGGTGATCCGAGTATTCCGGTAATTGTAGATACCTGGATGAAAGGTTTGCGTGATTTTGATGTTGATCTGGCTTATGAAGCAATGTACAAATCTGCTACATTACCCGGAGCGGAAAACTTGATGCGTCCTGATAATGATGATTATATGTCTAAGGGATATGTGCCTCTTCGCGAACAGTATGACAATTCCGTATCTCATGCATTGGAATATTATATTGCTGATTTTGCGTTATCTCGCTTTGCAGAGGCTTTGGGTAAAAAGAAAGATGCAGAGATGTTCTACAAGCGTTCTCTGGGATACAAACATTATTATAGTAAAGAATTTGGCACTTTCCGTCCGATTCTTCCGGATGGAACTTTTTACAGTCCGTTTAATCCGAGACAAGGAGAGAACTTTGAACCGAATCCCGGTTTCCATGAAGGTAATTCCTGGAATTATACATTCTATGTGCCACATGATGTATATGGCTTGGCAAAACTAATGGGTGGGAAGAAACCTTTTATTGATAAGCTACAAATGGTTTTTGACGAAGGGCTTTATGACCCGGCAAATGAACCGGATATTGCTTATGCCCATTTATTCTCATATTTTAAAGGTGAAGAATGGCGCACACAGAAAGAGACGCAACGTTTAATAGACAAGTATTTTACTACCAAACCTGATGGTATTCCGGGAAATGATGATACGGGAACGATGTCTTCCTGGGCTATTTTCAATATGATTGGTTTTTATCCTGATTGTCCCGGACTGCCCGAATACACATTGACGACTCCGGTTTTTAATAAGGTAACGATTCGGTTAGATCCGAAATGGTATAAAGAGAAAGAGCTAATTATTGAAACTAATCGCACTCAACCAGGAACTTTATATATTGATAAGGTACTGTTGAATGGTAAAAAGTTTAATAAATATCATATTACACATGATGAACTTGTTCACGGCAAATATTTAAAATTTGAATTGAAATAACACACAGTGTTTCATAGGTATCGTTTTTGGGTTGACAGGGCTGTCGGACTTCTTATGGTCCGGCAGCCCATTTTTTTTACATTTACTTTTATTATTACTTCTCGGAAAATAGCGACGCTATATGCTCGGGATAGTGACGGTATCCGGCTAAGATAGCGTCACTATTTCTCCCGGATACCGTCATTATTTTATTTTCATTAGGCTATACTCTTTCACATATCTAGTTATTCTCTGTATTATAGGTGATTACAAAAATCTTTTTCATACGTCTACTATGTAAATTGTAGGCAATAAGATGAAAACAAGAAGAAAATTATTCAAACATATCCTTTGGATATTAATACTTGCAGAGTGTTTCCCTCTATTAGCGATTGCCGGATCGCAGCAAAAGGAACAACGTTATAAAATAGCTGTATGTGACTGGATGATTCTGAAGCGTCAGAAAATCGGTTCATTTCAATTGGTACACGAATTGAATGGTGACGGCGTCGAACTAGATATGGGTGGCCTTGGCAAGAGAGAAATGTTTGATAATAAATTGCGGGAATCTCATTTTCAGCAGCTATTTCGTGAAACTGCTCAAAAATATCAATTAGAGGTTTCTTCTATTGCTATGTCCGGTTTCTACGGACAGTCTTTTCTGGAACGTGCTAATTATAAAGAGTTGGTTCAAGACTGCCTTCATGCAATGAGAGTAATGAATACTAAAGTCGCTTTTCTTCCTTTGGGGGGGATCGAAACTGGATGGGAAAAGAATTCAGCACTTCGAACAGAAGTTGTAAAACGTTTGAAGGAGGCGGGAGATATGGCTGCTTCTGAAGGAGTAGTTATCGGCATTGAAACTCAACTGGATGCTAAAGGAGATGTAAAACTGCTGAAAGAAATTAATTCTCCGGGAATCAAGATCTATTTTAAATTTCAAAATGCATTGGAGAATGGAAGGGATTTATGTAAGGAATTGAAGATTCTGGGGAAAAAGAATATTTGCCAGATTCACTGTACGGATACAGATGGAGTGACTCTGCCTTTTAATGAACGATTGGACATGAATAAGGTGAAAAAGACTCTAGACAAGATGGGATGGAGTGGATGGCTAGTAGTAGAACGTTCACGTGATAAGGATGATGTGCGAAATGTGAAGAAGAATTATGGCACGAATATTAAGTATTTGAAAGAAGTGTTTCAGTAAAGATAGGAGGATGATTATGATATAGTTAATATTACAAAGAGAGAGAAAAAGCGCAAAATCTATTTTTTATCCTTTTAAGTGATTACATTTTTTTTGATTGTACGTCTTTCCTTAAAAGATCTTTTAGATTTTGAAGATATAATATATTATTTTTGTTTAAATTAAAATTTAATCTATGAAGAGTAAGATGAAGATTAAAAAGACGGTCGTCGGAAGTTTAATTTGCTTGTCGATGATTTTTTCTGTTAGCTCTTGTGCTGGAGATGGTTTTGATAAAGAAACGTTCTCTGGGGGAGTAACAGATACACAATTGCAGTCTCCGGATGCATCTGAAGTGGCGTTTTCCAAACTTCCCGGCACTACTAATGTGAAAGTCACTTGGCCTGTGGTTATGGGTGCGGGAGGTTATCAATTCTCCTTGTATATTGTTGATAATCCCGATAATCCTGTGGCAGTAGTGAAGGATAGCATTATAGACGGATCATCTGTAGTGTGTCCTTATTTGGATGATACCAATTATAAAGCGGAAATTAAAACACTGGGAAACGAGAAATTAAACAATACAGATGCTACTTCGGCTACAGAAACAACTTGGACTACGTTAATTTCGGCGACTTCTATTCCTGATGGAGAAGATTTGGTTGCATGGTTTGCCAATAATCCGGTCACTACAGGGAAAGATACAGAAGTTGCCTTTGAGTTGGAAGCAGGGGGTACGTATACCATTTCTGGAGATTTAGATTTTGGAGTGAATAATGTTCAGTTACGTGGTAATAAATTGAATCATGCTAAAGTGAATTTCACAGGAACTGGAGGTTCCATTATTACGTGTGGTGGAGGATTAGCGTTGAAGTTTATTGATTTTGACTGTAGTGTAGTAGAAGGTGGAACTTTCTTGAAATTTGGTGATGTTCCTGCAGAAATAACGGGAATAGACAGTTATGGAATGGTGACAAATCCTATTATATTCCAGTCTTGCGAAATCAGGAATGTAAAATGTAAATTGGTTAATATTAATAATAAAAAGTATGCTGTACAGAATCTAATTATTAGAGATTGTATTGTAGAGGCTCATCAAGTAGGTGGTGATTCTGGTGATTTTATTGATTTTAACAAACAAAATTCATTCATAAAAGATTTGGAAATCAGTAGCTCGACCTTCTATAGTCATACACGGGTTAATCCGCGTTTTTTACGTTATTCAAATGGAAATGCGACGAAAGCAGGTTGGACAGTTTGTACGATGACATTTAAGAATAATACCTTCTATAATATCTCATATAATGGACAAAGTTTCAACTGCAATAGTTGGACAGGAAGAAATAACTCAATAGTAGTAAGCAAGAATTTGTTCATTGATTCATTCTCTGGCAATTTCAATCGTCGTATAAGAATGCAAAATACCAATGTAGCTGCAACTTATGATAATAACTGCTATTGGTATAATGGAGCATTACCATTAGATGAAACCACAAATCGTGATGATGGCGACAAGAGTACTTCTGCATATGGTGTAGATCCTGTATTTACAAATCCTGCTAATGGGGATTTTACTCCGAGTGCTCCGGAAGTGTTCAGTCATGGTAGTGGTGACCCACGTTGGTTAAACTAAAAAGATTATAAATCTATAATAAGATAAAAATGAAATATAAGAATATACTTGGAATCTGTTTGTGTATACTCTTGGCTTTTATAATGGCGATGCCTGTAATTGCCCAGAATACGAAAACATTTAAAGGTGTTGTTTTGGATGAGACTGAACAGCCTGTTATTGGGGCTTCCGTAAAAGTCGTGGGAACTACTGTTGGGACGATTACTGATTTGGACGGTAATTTCACATTGAATGTTCCAGATGGTAAAGAAGTGGAAATTTCATACATAGGATATTTGCCGCAGCGTTTTTCTGCTCCTTTCAAACTTACTAAAATCATCATGAAAGAAGATGCTCAACAACTGGATGAGGTTGTGGTAGTAGGTTATGGTACACAGAAAAAGGCACATCTGACCGGTGCTATTGCCACCGTTCCTGTTGATGAGATCCAAGATATTTCAAGTGGCGGTTTGGCTAATACGTTGAGCGGTTTGGTCAATGGCGTTTCTGTAAGCGGGGGGGATACACGTCCGGGGCAGAACGCGACCATTTCAGTTCGTCAGACCAGTGATTTGAAAAATATGGGAAATGATAATTTACAACCTTTGTATGTTATTGATGGATATATTTATCCTACGGAGGTAAAAGTAGGAAACTCTTATACAAATCTTGGTGCGGAAGCATTCAATAATCTTGATCCATCAGTAGTGGAAAGTATTTCTATCTTGAAGGATGCATCTGCTGCTGTTTATGGTGCCCGTGCTGCCAATGGAGTTATTTTGGTAACTACAAAGAAAGGTAAATTAGGTACACCAAAGATTTCATATAGTGGAACATTCGGTATTACGGATGAGGTATCTCGCCCCAAAATGTTGAGCGCATATGAATATGGAAAATTGTGGAATGCAGTGCGCATGGCTGATCCGACAGAGACAAGCATTGACCCGTTGAGAGCCATTTTTCAACAGGATGAATTGAATGCCATGAAAAGTTTGAACTACGATTTATTGGATAAATATTGGGAATCTGCATTGACTCAGCAGCATAGTGTGAATTTAAGTGGTGCAACCGAAAGAGCTAGTTATTTTGCCGGTATTTCTTATTTCGACCAAGAGGGTAACTTGGGAAAGCTGGATTATAACCGTTGGAATTACCGTGCAGGTATTGATGTTAAGATTAGCAAATGGTTGAAAGCGAATGTGCAAGTTTCCGGTGATTATGGAAAGAAAAATACTCCATTGAATCAGGTGGGCGGTTCATCGGCCGAGAAGGATTATAATACACTGTTAACTCATCCTTATTATATACCAGAGTACGTGGGTGAATATGCGGTAGCTGCTTACGGTCCTACAAACTCGCAGGTAAGTAATATACAAAATTACAATTTCAATGTTCTCCAGAATAACGGAGATTACAAACGGAATATGTCGTCAAACATGAATGTAAACGCCGGACTGGAATATGATTTTGGATGGAATAAATGGTTGAAGGGCTTGAAATTGAAGTTTACTTACTCGAAGAGTATCAATACAGATAAGACGAATGACTATGGCACTTCTTATGACCTCTATTATTTGGAAACTCGTTCAGGAAGTGGACAGCATCTGTATACTCCGATTGAAGGGGCGGATAACAGTGCATTCGAAAATACAAATTTCTTCTTAGCAAATAGTGGTAAACCTGTAGTAAACTCTAGTACAAGTGATATAACTGGATATTTGTCTCGATCAATGACTCGTTCTGACAATTATCAAATGAACTTTACGGCAACTTATAATAGGGATTTTGGGCCACATTCTGTGGGAGCTTTGTTCTCCATTGAAAAATCAGAATCAGAAACGGAGTATTTGTATGGTATGGTAACTAATCCCTACGAATTTACGACTGGGCAGTCCAATTCGGTAGATTGGAATAGTACACCAAGTACTAATTTTACCCGTTTTGAAACAGGAAATTTATCATATATCGGTCGTTTAAATTATTCTTATGATAACAAATACCTGTTCGAATTTTTGCTTCGTTCAGATTCTTCTACAAAGTTTGCTCCTGAAAACTATTGGGGATTCTTTCCTTCTGTATCAGCAGGTTGGATTGTCTCACAAGAAAAGTGGTTTGCTGATAATGTGAAGTGGGTGGATTACTTTAAATTGCGTGCATCTTTCGGTTTAACTGGGCGTGATAATACGACAGCTTGGCAATGGCTTCAGACCTATGGAACAGACAAGGATAAGGGACCTGTTTTTGGAACAGGTACAACAGATAATGCAGGTAGTCATTTAACTATGAATAAAAATAATGCTGCTATTAATCGGGACGCTCATTGGGATAAGTCTTACAAAGGTAATTTTGGTCTTGATTTCAATGTACTCAATAACCGTTTATCTTTTAATATTGATGCATATTATGAATGGAATCGTGAAATGTTGCTTAGTTATAATGCTTCTGTACCTTCTACAGTGGGTGCTAATTCTGCTAAAGTTAATTACGGTGAAATGAATGCTTATGGTATTGAATTTTCTGCTACATGGAGAGATAAAATCGGTAAGGATTTCAAATATAAGATCCAACTGAATACAGGTCTCAGTGATAATGAGATTTTAGTAAGAGACTGGGACAATCCTGCTACTTATAAGAGCTATAAAAAAGGTGATCGTTTGGACCAGGGGACATGGGGTATGCAGTGTATCGGTATGTTCCGTAATTATCAAGATATAGATGAGTATTTCACCAAATATAATATCACTTCTTATATGGGTTATGCTAAGGAAGATGTAAAGCCGGGAATGCTGATTTATAAAGATGTGCGTGGTGAAAGACAAGCAGACGGTACTTATGCTGCACCCGATGGAGTGGTAAGTACAGAGAACGATCAAGTACGCTTGTCTAACCGGAGCAATCCTTATAGTATGACAATGAATCTGAATGCGGAATGGAAGGGAATCTCACTGACAGCTCAGTTTAATGCAAGCTGGGGTGGCTATAGCTTCTTACCAGACGATGCTATTTCTTTGGGTAATCAAGGTACTTCCGCTAATAAATACAATGATTTGGAATATGCAAATATGCCTTCATTCTGGAATACGGATAATATGTTTGTATACAATGATGTAGTAGATGCAGCTGGAAATATTGTTGTAAAAGCTAATCGCAATGGTAAATATCCGAATTTAAGATGGAGTAGCGTGAATGCAGTTCAGTCTTCCTTTTGGAGAGTAAGTGGTACCCGAATTAAGATGAGCCGTCTGACTTTGGCTTATCGTATACCGTCAAAATATACAAAGATGATAGGCATAGAAAGCTGCCGTTTTAACATAACGGGACAGAATCTATTAAGCTTCTGTAATCCTTATCCAGACAATTTCATAGATCCAATGACTACTTATGGAAATTATCCTACTTTGCGTAAATTTACGGTTGGAGTTAATGTAACATTCTAAAAAGAATAAGATAATGAAAAGAAAAAATATATTTCGTATCAGCATAGCTTTTCTTACAGCAACAGCATTCGCTTCTTGTAGCGATCAGTTCATGGAGGATAAGAAAAATTACGATAGTACTACAGCCGATGCTTATAATTATTGGAGTGGGGCATTGGCACGTGTAGCAGATGTATACAAGGTGTGTTTGCCTGATCCTAAGTCAACACCCAGTTCTATTTACAACAGTACGGGCTTGGCGGATGACCAGTCTAAATCGACCGAAGAATATAGTGGATTTGGAGCTTTTGTAAATCCACTAAGTCCCTTGACTTCCCAAACGGGAAATAACCCTGTACCTGATTATTTTGAGGGGACGAAAGGCGATCCTATTACCTCTGCTTATGGACGTATACGTAATATCAATGATGTCATTGCGGGGGTAGAAGGCAGTACTCTTTCACAGGAAGAGAAGAATGAATTGTTGGGGCAAGTCTATTTCTTTCGTGCATGGTGCTATTATAATCTAGTGAAATGGTATGGTGGCGTGCCTATCATTACAGAAGTACAAGAACCTGTGGAAACTTCAGTTGTTCCTCGTTCTTCTGCAAAAGATTGTTTCGATTTTATTTGTGATGATTTGGAAAAGGCCGAGACATTGTTGGCTCCTTTTACGGGATCTGGTCAATGGATGTCTGGTGATAATTATGGTCGTGTCACTTCGGGTACGGCAGTAGCTTTATTGGGGCGTGTACGCTTGCTTTATGCTAGTCCGTTATTCAATCGTTCAAATGATCTTGCTCGTTGGACACAAGCCTACAACGATATAAAGAGATCTATTGATGTACTGACAGCGGCCGGATATGATTTGGCAAATGAAAGTAATCCCGGTGTGAACGCTTCAGGATGGGCTAAAATATTTGCTGAAGTTCCCAGTACGGAAGCCGTTTTTGTTACACTTCATAATACGCTTACAGAGGGTACACCGGATTATCGCAAGAATAATACATGGGAGCAAGGTATTCGTCCTTCCAATGCTTTAGGTGGAGGAGGTAAGACTCCTTCGGCAATGTTAGTTGATATGTTCCCTATGGCAGATGGAAAAGTTCCTGTTTCTTGTAATACGTATACTACATTGACTAGATCCGAATTAGTTTGCGATCCAAAGTTTCCTTTTGTTGATCGTGACCCGCGTTTCTATCGTACATTTGCTTTTCCTGGTGTTCGTTGGGCGTTTACAGGTGATCCGCGTTTGGCAGAAAATCAAAATCCGTACGATGGTCCCAATTATGAGCTTTGGAATTATACTTGGTATACGGATGCAGCTTATGTAGATGATGTAGAAGCAACTAGTGATGTGACTTATGGAGCAGATGCTTTATTGAAGAATGTAAAAGGCTTTTATATCCGTAAGCGTTCAGATGATATGGATGTGAATGCTACTGCGCGTTATGTTTATGCTACTACTAGTGGTTTTACTCGTTCTGCTGCTCCATATATGGAAATCAGATATGCGGAGGTGTTGCTTAATTATGCAGAAGCAGCATGTAATGCAGGTGATTTAGGTGTCGCTGTTGAACAATTACAAAGAATTCGCGCACGTGTGGGTTATACTGCAGAAAATAATTTCGGGTTAGAGGCTGGTTTAAGCGGAGATCAAGCGAAGTGTATGGCTGCTATTTTGTACGAACGTCAGATAGAACTGGCTTATGAGGGGAAACGTTTTGATGATATGCGTCGTTGGATGCTGTTTGATGGTGGTGCGACTTTGCCTGACGGAGCACCCGTTTCCTGGAAGCTGACTGGCTGGGGAGGAAATACTTGTACATATCTTGGATTCAAACCTTTGAATGGACAGCGTCGTGAGAATCTGGAGTTCCGTGTGAACATAGATGGTGGCAGTGGAGTTGGAGTTGGTGGTACAACCGTTGATTCAGATCCATTGGTAAAAGCTGGTGTTACACGTCCGGCAGCTATGGATTTGAGAAAAGAACTAACCAATGAACAAGAAAGACTGAAGACATTTTATGAAGCTAACTTAACTCGTAAAACAAAGAAAGGAGATTCATATAATGACAGTCATTCAGAATTGTATATTACGTTTCTTCCTAGATATTATTTCCTTGGCTTCAATCAAGGCATTCAGGGTAATAACTCTACGTTACAACAAACTATAGGTTGGGGAGATTACATGAATGGTGGCTCCAATGGTACTTTTGATCCGCTTGCGGAATAAGAGGCGGATACTGGAAAAAGTTCAGCCATGAAATAGGTAAACGCCTACCGAACTTTAAAAGGTACTCTAGCCGTAAAAAACGATAAAAGATCACCGATTCTCTATTCTTTTCCTGAAAAGATAGTGAGGACCGGTGATTTTTTATTGATTTTGAGATTACAAATAGCAAGAATGTCCAAATTAAGGTCAACTATTAGACGTAGTAACTATTTTGAAATGATAAACGGGAATTTTAATAATATTCTGTTAGTTTATCATTGATCGTCTTGAAATAAAACAGATAAGAAACAGTTTTTTTCCCTCTACTGATTACAAATCTTTTTCTCTTTCGTCTTATTATTGTATTTTTGAATTAACAACTTCACTAAACCAAATAAAAATGAAGAAGAAACATGTATTATTAGCAGCTTTTGCTGCTGCAATGTTGACTCCGACTGTTGCATGGGCGCAATACCCACAAATAACCGACGAAGCCAAAGAAAACTATAAAAAGATGATGACTGAAGAGCGGAAGCGCTCTGATGAAGCATGGGCGAAGGCACTGCCAATAGTGCAGAAAGAAGCAAAGGAGGGACGTCCTTATATTCCTTGGGCTAGTCGTCCATGCGATTTGCCACAAGCGAATATCCCGGCATTTCCTGGAGCAGAAGGTGGCGGTATGTATAGTTTCGGTGGTCGCGGCGGTAAAGTAATTACTGTGACTAATTTGAATGATCGTGGACCTGGATCTTTCCGTGAAGCTTGTGAAACAGGGGGCGCTCGTATTATCGTGTTCAATGTGGCAGGTATTATCCGTTTGGAGTCTCCGATTATAGTTCGTGCTCCTTATGTTACCATTGCAGGACAAACGGCTCCCGGGGATGGCGTTTGTATTGCCGGCGAATCATTTTGGGTAGATACACATGATGTTGTTGTGCGCCATATGCGTTTCCGTCGTGGAGAAACAAAGGTTTGGCATCGCGATGATTCTTTCGGAGGTAATCCGATCGGTAATATCATGATAGACCATTGTTCTTGCTCATGGGGATTGGATGAGAATATTTCTTTCTATCGCCATATGTATGATCCTAGTGAAGGTCAATATGAAAGCAAAGATTTGAAACTTCCTACTGTAAATGTGACTATTCAGAATACAATCTCTGCAAAAGCATTGGATACATACAACCATGCATTTGGTAGCACCTTGGGAGGTGAAAACTGTGCATTTGCCCGTAACCTGTGGGCTAGTAATGCAGGACGTAACCCTTCTATCGGTTGGAATGGAATATTCAACTTTGTCAATAATGTAGTGTTCAACTGGGTTCATCGTTCTTCTGACGGTGGTGATTATACCGCAATGTTCAATATGATTAATAACTACTACAAACCGGGACCTGCTACGCCGAAAGACTCTAATGTGGGACATCGTATCCTGAAACCGGAAGCCGGACGTAGTAAATTGAACTATAAGGCATATGGACGTGTATATGCTGATGGAAACATCATGGAAGGTTATCCTGCCATTACAGCGGACAACTGGAAAGGTGGTATTCAGATTGAAGACCAATCAAATACTGACGGATATACTGAAAACATACGGAGCTATCAACCGTTTGAGATGCCGTATATTAATATTATGGGTGCTAATGATGCCTATGATTATGTATTGAAACATGCAGGTGCAACTATCCCTTGTCGTGATATTGTAGATGAACGTGTGATTGAAGAGGTGAAAACAGGCATTCCTTATTATGAAAAGAAACTTCCGAAAGATGCTTATGGCGATCTGACCGGCTTGTCTCCTAAATCAATGGGTGAAGACGGACAGTTCAAATATCGTCGTTTGCCGAAAGACTCTTATAAGCAGGGTATTATTACTGATATTCGTCAGATGGGTGGATTCCCTGAATATAAAGGTACTCCTTATGTAGATACAGACGGTGACGGTATGCCGGATGAATGGGAAATTGCCAATGGCTTGAATCCGAATGATCCGAGTGATGCTAATAAGGATTGTACAGGTGACGGATATACTAATATTGAAAAATATATCAACGGTATCAGCACAAAGCATAAAGTAGATTGGAGAGATATGAAGAACAACTACGATACATTGGCTGAAAAAGGAAAATTAATGTAATCGCCGGTAAGATGCCGGAGCCAAGTTTTCTTTCGGCATCTTACTTTAAAAACAATATCAATGAAAAAGATACTGATACTATCATTGCTTTTTATTTTTGGTTGGATGTCCGCACAGGCAATCGACTTAAATAAAGAGAATCGTGATCCTGAATATGTGAAGTCTATTGTCGGCCGATCCCAGAAGATCGTTGATAAACTTGGGCTTACAGATGCGAAAATTGCCGAAGACGTTCGTAATATCATAGCCAATCGTTACTTCGAATTAAATGATATTTATGAAGTAAGGGATGCAAAAGTCAAGAAGGTAAAAGATTCAGGGTTGACCGGCGATGCTAAAAATGAAGCACTGAAAGCTGCCGAAAATGAAAAAGATGCGGCATTATACCGTTCACATTTCGCTTTTCCTGCCGATTTATCCCTCTTTCTTGATGAAAAGCAAATAGAGGCGGTGAAGGATGGCATGACTTATGGAGTAGTGAAAGTGACTTATGACTCACATCTGGACATGATTCCCACTTTGAAAGAAGAAGAAAAAGCCCAAATATATGCTTGGCTGATAGAGGCACGTGAATTCGCATTGGATGCAGAAAATTCGAACAAGAAACACGCTGCTTTCGGAAAGTACAAAGGACGTATCAATAATTATCTGGCTAAACGTGGATATGACCTGAAGAAAGAACGTGAGGAATGGTATAAACGTGTAAAAGCTCGTGGAGGTTCTCTATAATAAAAAAATAAGATACTATAAAAAGAAGCGAAATTCTTTCCCATTGTAAATGGTTAGTTTGTTTGATGGTGGAAAGGGTGGCTCGGAGAGTCGCCCTTTTATCATATATAAATTTTGAATCTGGTGATTCTTCCGTTATATTTGAGTACAAATTAGACTTATTATCGTCTCCTCTGTATAAAGGATACAATTATAGAATATAGAAATGAAAAAGTTAAGAAATACATTAGCTGCAATAAGTCTTCTGTTTTTGGCTTCTTGTGGAGGTAACAAAGACTACTATATGTTCACTTCATTTCATGAACCGGCTGATGAGGGATTGAGATACTTATATAGTGAGGATGGAATGCATTGGGATAGTATTCCGGGAATCTGGTTGAAACCGGAATTGGGGCAGCATCAACTAATGCGGGACCCTTCAATGGTGCGCACTCCGGATGGAACTTACCATTTGGTCTGGACTACAAGTTGGAAAGGTGATTTGGGATTTGGTTACGCACATTCCAAAGACCTGATTCACTGGTCGGAGCAACAGATGATTCCTGTAATGGCAGACGAACCGACTACCATTAATGTATGGGCTCCGGAGATTTTCTATGACGACGAGAGTGAACAGTTTATGGTTGTATGGGCCTCTTGTGTCCCCGGGCGTTTTGAAAAGGGGATAGAGGAAGAGAATAACAATCATCGTTTATACTATATCACTACAAAGGATTTTAAGACAGTTTCGAAAGCAAAACTTCTGTACGACCCGGGATTCAGCACCATTGATGCTGTCATCGTGAAACGGGCGAAGAATGACTATGTCATGGTGCTTAAGGATAATACCCGTCCGGAGCGCAATCTGAAAATCGCTTTTTCCGATTCTATGACCGGACCTTATTCGCCGGCATCACAGCCTTTTACAGAATCCTTTGTAGAAGGACCGTCTGTAGAGAAGTTGGGCGATGATTATTTAATCTATTTTGATGTGTATAAGAAAAAAATATATGGTGCTATGCGTACAAAGGATTTCCGGAACTTTACAGACGTAACAGAAGAAGTAAGCATCCCTGTGGGGCATAAGCATGGAACAATATTCAAAGCTCCGGAATCACTAGTAAAGGCATTGCTGGAAGAAAAGAAATAAATCCGGAACTAATTTAAAATCAGAAATAAATCATGAACAACTCTGCTAAAATTCTTTTTGTACTGGCTGCCGGATGGTTGACTACTACAGCCTTTGCACAAGATAGAATCCATTATACAGGAAAAGAATTATCAAATCCTGCTTATCACGACGGGCAACTGTCTCCGGTAGTCGGAGTGCATAATATTCAATTGGTACGTGCTAATCGCGAACATCCGGATGCTTCGAACGGCAATGGATGGACTTATAATCACCAGCCGATGCTCGCTTATTGGAATGGCCAGTTTTTCTATCAGTACCTGGCAGACCCTTCTGATGAACACATACCGCCTTCACAGACTTTTCTGATGACTTCGAAGGATGGATATCACTGGATGAATCCGGAAATAGTATTCCCTCCTTATAAAGTGCCCGATGGATATACCAAAGAATCTCGTCCGGGTGTGCAGGCCAAAGATCTGATTGCCATTATGCACCAACGTGTTGGATTCTATGTCTCTAAATCCGGCAAACTGATTACAATGGGGAATTATGGAGTTGCTTTGGATAAAAAGGATGACCCCAATGATGGAAACGGTATTGGCCGCGTAGTTCGTGAAATAAAGAAAGACGGTTCTTTCGGACCGATCTATTTCATTTATTATAATCATGGATTTAATGAAAAGAATACCGATTATCCATATTTTAAGAAAAGTAAGGATCGTGAGTTTGTGAAAGCTTGCCAGGAAATTCTCGATAATCCGCTGTATATGATGCAGTGGGTGGAAGAAGCCGACCGTGAAGATCCTCTCATTCCGTTGAAGAAAGGATATAAAGCATTCAATTGTTATACATTGCCGGATGGACGTATTGCCAGTCTTTGGAAACATGCACTTACTTCTATCAGTGAGGATGGCGGACATACCTGGGCAGAACCGGTGCTTCGTGCAAAAGGCTTCGTAAATAGCAATGCAAAAATCTGGGGACAACGTCTAAGTGACGGAACGTATGCTACAGTATATAATCCATCGGAATTTCGTTGGCCGCTAGCTATCTCTTTGAGTAAAGATGGATTGGAATATACGACATTAAATTTAGTGCATGGTGAAATCACTCCAATGCGCTATGGAGGAAATTATAAATCATACGGTCCCCAATATCCACGTGGTATTCAGGAAGGTAATGGAATACCTGCAGATGGTGATTTATGGGTTTCTTACAGCGTGAATAAGGAAGATATGTGGATTTCCCGCATTCCTGTTCCGGTAGAGATAAATGCTTCAGCACATGCGGACGATGATTTCTCAAACAATAAATCAATTGCAGAACTGACTGACTGGAATATTTATTCTCCGGTTTGGGCTCCGGTTTCTCTGGAAGGTAAATGGCTGAAACTGCAAGATAAAGACCCGTTTGATTATGCTAAAGTGGAACGAAAAATACCGGCTTCTAAAGAGTTGAAAGTATCATTCGATTTGAAAGCCGGGCAAAATGATAAAGGTACCCTTCAGATTGAATTCCTGGATGAGAATGGAATAGCATGTTCCCGTATGGAACTTACTGATGATGGAATTTTCCGAATGAAAGGTGGCTCTCGGTTTGCAAATATGATGAAATATGAAGCAGGAAAGGTTTATCACGTGGAAGCAGTTCTTTCAACTGCCGATCGTAATATTCAAGTATATGTAGATGGTAAAAGAGTAGGACTGCGTATGTTCTACGCACCTGTGGCTGCTGTTGAACGGATCGTATTCCGTACCGGTGTACCTCGTACATTCCCGACTGTAGATACTCCTGCCGATCAGACTTATGATCTGCCCAATGCAGGTGCACAAGATTCATTGGCAGAATATGGTATTGCCCATGTGAAAACATCTTCTATGGATAAAGATGCATCTTCTGCTTTTTTAAAGTATGCTGACTTCAGTCATTATGCAGACTATTTCAATCACATGGAAGATGAGAACATCGTTCAGGCAATTCCTAATGCAAAAGCCTCGGAATGGATGGAGGAAAATATTCCTTTGTTTGAATGCCCGCAACATAACTTTGAAGAGATGTATTATTATCGTTGGTGGTCATTGCGTAAGCATATCAAAGAAACTCCTGTAGGATATGGTATGACGGAGTTCCTCGTTCAGCGTTCCTATTCTGATAAATATAACCTGATCGCTTGTGCGATCGGACATCATATTTATGAGAGCCGTTGGTTACGTGACCCGAAATATCTGGATCAGATTATTCATACATGGTATCGTGGCAATGACGGCGGTCCGATGAAGAAAATGGATAAGTTCAGCTCATGGAATGCGGATGCTGTATTGGCCCGTTATATGGTAGATGGGGATAAAGATTTTATGGTGGATATGAAAAAAGATCTGGAAACTGAATATCAACGTTGGGAACGTACGAACCGTTTGAAGAATGGATTGTACTGGCAGGGGGATGTACAGGATGGTATGGAAGAATCTATCAGTGGTGGACGGAAGAAAAAATATGCCCGCCCGACAATCAATAGTTATATGTATGGCAATGCCAAAGCACTTTCATGTATGGGAATTCTTTCCGGTGACGAGGGGATGGCTATGAAATATGATATGAAAGCAGACACGTTGAGAAATCTGGTAGAAAATGAGTTGTGGAATACCCGTCACCAGTTTTTTGAAACGATGCGTACAGACTCTTCAGCAAATGTCCGTGAAGCAATCGGATATATTCCCTGGTATTTCAACCTGCCGGATACAACAAAAAAATATGAAATTGCCTGGAAGGAGATTATGGATGAAAATGGCTTCTCTGCTCCTTACGGATTGACTACTGCAGAGCGTCGTCATCCGGAATTCCGTACACGTGGAGTGGGTAAGTGTGAGTGGGACGGAGCTATCTGGCCGTTTGCTTCTGCACAGACATTGACAGCAATGGCTAACTTTATGAATAATTATCCGCAGACCGTATTGTCTGACAGTGTATATTTCCGTCAGATGGAATTGTATGTGGAGTCACAATATCATCGTGGTCGTCCTTACATTGGCGAATATTTGGATGAAGTGACCGGTTATTGGTTGAAAGGGGATCAGGAGCGCAGCCGTTACTATAATCATTCTACTTTCAACGATTTGATGATTACAGGACTGATTGGACTTCGTCCGCGTCTGGATAATACAATTGAAGTAAATCCGTTGATCCCTGTCGACAAATGGGATTGGTTCTGCCTGGATAATGTACTATATCACGGTCATAATCTGACGATTCTTTGGGATAAGAATGGCGATCGTTATCATTGCGGAAAAGGATTACGCATTTTTGTTGATGGTAAAGAAGTCGCCCATGCAGATACATTGACAAGAATTGTTTGTACAAATGTTCTTGAATGATAAATTTTAGGCACGGATTACACTGTTGCTTTACGCGATCATATTTCTAAAAACCGTGAAATCCGTGTAATCCGTGCCTAATTTCTCGTTTATCAAACAAATAAAGATATATGAAAGATGAATTTTAGAAATTATTTTCTTTTAATACTGCTTTGTCTCCCCTGTATTGTACAGGCAAAAAATATAACGATCAGCCGTCTTACCTGTGAAATGCAGGAAGGTCTGGTAGTGGTCGAAGGTTCACCTCGCTTGGGATGGGTGATGGAATCGCCGGAAAATGGAACGCGACAATCCGCTTATGAGATTGACATCCGGGAAGCTTTTACAGGACGTTCCGTTTGGAATAGTGGAAAAGTCTATTCTACGCAGAGCCAGCTGGTTTCTATAGAAGGGGCAGATATACGTCCTGATAATCAATTTAATTATAGTTGGCGGGTTTGTGTTTGGGATGAGACAGATGCACCCTCTGAATGGAGCCGTGAAGCAAAGTTCCGCTCTGCTTCCTCAAGACTTTCCGAAGGAAAATGGATTGGAGCTATCACTCGTCAGAATGCTCATTTACCGGAAGGACGCAAGTTTCACGGTGGAGAGTTGAAGAAACCGGAGGTAAAGGCAGCTTGGGAAGCAGTGGACACTTTAGCAAAGAAAAGTATTTGTTTGCGAAGAACATTCCAGGTGGGAGATAGGACAGAAGGGAATACAAACCGTCAATCGGGCAAGAAAATAGTAGAAGCAATCGCATACGTTTGTGGTTTGGGATTCTATGAATTCTCTTTGAATGGCAAGAAAGTAGGCAACAGTGAATTTGCTCCACTGTGGAGTGATTATGATAAAACTGTTTACTATAACACGTATGATGTAACGGAACAATTGCGGCATGGTGAGAATGCCGTGGGAATCTTATTGGGGAATGGATTCTATAATGTGCAGGGAGGACGTTATCGCAAATTACAGATAAGTTTTGGTCCTCCTACACTTTTATTTGAACTGGTTATTAATTACGAAGACGGAACATCTACAACACTCCGTTCTGACAATGACTGGAAATATGATTTTAGTCCGATGACCTTCAATTGCATATATGGAGGTGAGGATTACGATGCTCGTCGTGAGCAAAAAGGATGGAATCAGGTTGGCTTTGATGATAGTCATTGGCGTCCGGTAGTTATACAGGAAGCTCCTAAAGGAATACTACGTCCACAGATGGCTCCTCCGGTGAAAATCATGGAACGATATGATATTCAAAAGGTAACCAAACTAAATGCAGAACAGGTTGCTTCAGCTTCTAAATCGACAAAAAGAACTGTCGATCCTTCTGCTTTCGTGTTGGATATGGGGCAAAATCTGGCTGGCTTTCCGGAAATAACAGTACGTGGCAAACGTGGACAGAAAGTGACTCTGCTCGTAGCCGAAGCATTGACGGATGAAGGTGCCTGTAATCAGCGACAAACGGGACGTCAACACTATTATGAATATACACTGAAAGGTGAAGGTGACGAAACCTGGCATCCTCGTTTCTCTTATTACGGTTTTAGATATATTCAAGTCGAGGGGGCTGTCTTAAAAGGACAAAAGAATCCGCAGAAGTTGCCTGTGTTGAAGAATATTCAATCCTGCTTCGTATTTAATTCAGCTAAGAAAGTTTCCACTTTCGAATCATCCAACCGAATATTTAATGCTGCCCATCGATTGATCGAAAAAGCAGTGCGTAGTAATATGCAGTCTGTGTTTACAGATTGTCCGCATCGTGAAAAACTAGGCTGGCTGGAACAGGTGCATTTGAATGGTCCTGGGTTATTATACAACTATGATTTGACAGCTTATGCTCCGCAGATTATGCAGAATATGGCAGATGCGCAACATGCCAACGGTGCCATGCCGACAACTGCTCCGGAATACGTGGTTTTTGAAGGTCCGGGTATGGATGCTTTTGCCGAATCTCCGGAATGGGGTGGTTCTCTGGTTATTTTCCCATTTATGTACTATGAGACGTATGGAGATGACTCGTTGATTAAGAAATATTATCCGAATATGCGCCGTTATGTGGATTATCTGAAGACTCGTGCAGAGATGGGTATTCTTTCTTTCGGCTTGGGAGATTGGTATGATTACGGAGATTTTCGTGCCGGATTCTCTAGGAACACACCGGTTCCCTTGGTGGCTACCGCGCATTATTATATGACAGTAATGTATTTAATAAAAGCTGCGAAAATGGTTGGCAATGACTTTGACATTCATTATTATACTTCTTTGGCACATGAAATACTTGCTGCATTTAATAAATGTTTTTTCAATAAAGAGACAGCACAGTATGGTACAGGGAGCCAATGTAGTAATGCACTTCCGTTATTCCTCCAGATGACGCAGGATTCAGATGAACAAGGCAGTTATCAACCGGATGCAAAGTTGGATGAGAAAGTACTTATGAATCTGATTAAAGATGTGGAAGCACATGGCAATCGCTTAACGACCGGTGATGTGGGTAACCGCTATCTGATTCAGACACTGGCGCGTAAGGATCAGCACGAACTTATTTATAAGATGTTCAACCACGAAGAAGCTCCCGGATATGGCTTCCAGTTGAAATTCGGTGCAACAACATTAACCGAGCAATGGGATCCCCGCCAAGGTTCTTCCTGGAATCATTTTATGATGGGACAGATTGATGAATGGTTCTTTAATTCACTGGTCGGTATTCGCCCATCTACTACCTATCAAAAGTTTATCATCGCTCCCCAGCCTGTAGGAGATTTGAAATATGTCAAAGCATCGTATGAAACTTTATACGGTACTATTGTTGTGGATTGGACTAGCCAGAACGGGACTTTCACTTTAAACGTATCTGTTCCGGTGAATACGACGGCTGTTGTTTATCTTCCGGGAGAGAAAGAACCCAAAGAGATACAAAGTGGAACATATAAATTGGTTTGTGCAAAATGAAAGAACCTTTTGCATATATTTGTAGCATTAAAAAACAATGTATTCATAGACAAAGTCATGCAGCATCTTTATTTTAATCATATAGCATGTTTGAAAAAAACATCTCAATGATTGTATTCAAACATTGGGAAGAAAAAAAGATTCTATTAGCATGATTTTTTAGAAGACAATGATGAAATATAATTTAATAATATCGATTATGAATTTACGGACAACTCTTCTCGTCTTTCTTTGCTTCTGTGCAACCACAGTTCTTCGTGCCGAGCGTGTGGATATGTTGAAGGCCGGTGCAAAAGCAAATGGTAAGGCTCTTAATACAAAGCTAATCAATTCAACGATTGATCGTTTGAACCGTGGCGGCGGAGGTACTCTTTTCTTTCCTGCCGGGACTTACCTGACAGGAAGTATCCATCTGAAAAGCAACATTACACTGGAGTTGGAAGCCGGAGCTACTTTGCTCTTTTCTGACAACTTCGATGACTACCTTCCTTTTGTCGAGGTTCGTCATGAAGGAGTGATGATGAAAAGTTTCCAGCCTTTGATCTATGCGGTAGATGCCGAGAATATTACCATCGAAGGAGAAGGAACTTTGGACGGACAGGGAAAGAAATGGTGGATGGAATTCTTTCGTGTCATGATTGATTTGAAAGATAACGGCATGCGTGATATGAATAAATATCAGCCGATGTGGGATGCAGCAAACGATACGACAGCCATTTATGCTGAAACAAATAAGGATTATGTAACTACGTTGCAGCGTCGCTTTTTCCGTCCTCCGTTTATCCAGCCCGTCCGTTGTAAGAAAGTAAAGATTGAAGGAGTGAAAATTATCAATTCTCCTTTCTGGACGGTGAATCCTGAATTTTGCGATAATGTAATAATAAAGGGGATAACTATTGATAATGCCCCTTCACCAAATACAGACGGGGTTAATCCGGAATCTTGTCGCAATGTGCATATCAGTGACTGCCATATATCAGTGGGAGACGATTGCATAACAATCAAGTCCGGAAGAGATGCCCAAGCCCGTCGCTTGGGAGTGCCTTGCGAAAATATCACCATAACCAACTGTACAATGCTTTCCGGTCATGGAGGCGTTGTTATCGGCAGTGAGATGAGTGGAAGTGTGCGTAAAGTGACTATTTCCAATTGCGTATTTGACGGAACGGATCGTGGAATCCGCATTAAATCAACCCGTGGAAGAGGAGGAGTCGTTGAAGATATTCGCGTTAGCAACGTTGTTATGAGTAATATTAAACAGGAAGCAGTCGTGCTGAATTTGAAATACAGTAAAATGCCTGCGGAACCAAAGAGTGAACGCACTCCGATCTTCCGTAACGTACATATCAGTGGAATGACTGTGACAGATGTAAAGACTCCGATCAAAATGGTGGGTTTGGAAGAAGCACCGATATCTGACATTGTTTTGCGTGATATTCATATTCAGGGAGGAAAACAGAAATGTATCTTTGAAAATTGTGAACGTATCATGATGGATGATGTGATCGTCAATGGTGAAGAGATTAAAATGTAATCCTGCTCTGCATCTGATGTCTTTATGATGACTTACTTAGAATCAAATAATTAAAAATGAAACGAATCCTTTTTACCATGCTTCTTGCCGCATCTCTTTCGGCTGAAGCGCAGACACAAACATACGAGACGGAATTTGCCCGTCCCTTGAATGAAGTACTGACGGATATTCAAAACCGTTTCGGAGTCCGCCTGAAATATGATATTGATACAGTAGGAAAAGTGTTGCCTTATGCCGACTTTCGTATTCGTCCTTATTCTGTAGAAGAATCCCTGACGAATGTATTGGCACCTTTCGATTATAAATTTGTCAAACAGAAAGGAAATATGTATAAGCTAAAAGCGTATGAATATCCACGTCGTACGGATGCAGACGGAGAAAAAATGCTGGCTTATCTGAATACTCTTTATGCAGATCGACAGGCTTTTGAACTTCGCGTTGATTCTTTGAAAAAAGAAGTGCGTCAACGTTTGGGTATCGATACTTTACTAGCTCAATGTGTTAAATCCAAACCTATTCTTTCGAAGATACGTAAGTTTGATGGCTATACAGTGCAGAATTTTGCACTTGAAACACTTCCCGGCTTATATGTTTGCGGTTCTATCTACACACCTCAATCAAAAGGAAAACATGCGTTGATTATTTGTCCTAACGGACATTTTGGTGGCGGACGTTATCGTGAGGACCAGCAACAACGTATGGGCACTTTAGCACGTATGGGAGCTATTTGTGTGGATTATGATTTGTTCGGATGGGGAGAGTCGGCTTTACAAGTTGGCAGTGCGGCACATCGTAGTAGTGCGGCGCACACTATTCAGGCAATGAATGGCTTGTTGATTCTTGAGTCTATGCTTGCTTCCCGTAAAGATATTGATACCAGTCGTATCGGTACAAATGGTGGTTCAGGAGGGGGCACTCATACTGTTTTGTTGAGTGTATTAGATGATCGTTTTACTGCTTCTGCTCCCGTGGTGAGCCTTGCTTCTCACTTTGACGGTGGCTGTCCGTGTGAAAGCGGAATGCCCATTCAACTTTCTGCAGGAGGAACCTGTAATGCGGAGCTAGCTGCTACTTTTTCCCCTCGTCCACAACTCGTGGTATCTGATGGTGGCGACTGGACGGCTAGTGTTCCTACTCTTGAATTTCCTTATTTGCAACGAATTTATGGATTCTACAACGCAAAAGACAAAGTAACGAATGTACATCTCTCCAAGGAGAAACATGACTTTGGTCCGAACAAACGGAATGCTGTTTATGATTTCTTCGCAGACGTGTTCAAGTTGGACAAAAAGATGCTGGACGAAAGCAAAGTTACCATTGAACCGGAATCTGCTATGTATAGTTTTGGAGAAAAAGGAGCTTTGCTTCCCGAAGGTGCAATCCGGTCATTTGACAAGGTAGCCGCCTATTTTGACAAGAAGGTCTTTGCTGATTTAAAATCAGATGCTTCTCTTGAAAAGAAAGCCATGGACTGGGTAGCTTCTTTAAAGTTGGATGATGAGAAAAAGGCAGGTTTTGCGGCAACAGCTATTTATAACCATCTTCGTAAAGTTCGCGACTGGCACAATGAGCATCCCTATACAACAATTCCCGAGGGTATCAATCCTCTTACAGGAAAACCGCTTTCCAAGCTCGACCGTGAAATGATTGCAGATTCTGCTATGCCGAAAGAAGTACATGAAAGACTAATGAAAGAGTTACGCAGAGTATTGACTGAAGAACAGATAGAACAAATCCTCGATAAATATACGGTAGGTAAAGTTGCTTTTACCTTGAAAGGTTATCAGGCCATTGTGCCTAATATGACAGAGGAGGAAACTACTTACGTCCTGGAACAGTTGAAGCTGGCTCGCGAACAGGCTATTGACTATAAGAATATGAAGCAGATCTCTGCCATCTTCGAAATTTATAAAACCAAATGCGAACAGTATTTCAATGAGCACGGCCGTAACTGGCGTCAGATGTTCAAGGATTATGTGAATAAGCGAAATGCAGAAAAGAAGGCCCAAGGAAAGAAATAAAATGATGATAAATCTTTAATCTTCCTATTTGTCGGAGTATAATTCGGGATAACTAAGAAGAACATAATAGAGCTATGCTTTGCAACTGACAAAGCATAGCTTTATCACTTCTAAAGCTATGCTTTACGTCTCAAAAAGCACGTCATTACTTTTTCTTCACGATTACTAAACATCTTTTTCGCAGAAAATGTGTTATTTTGTGGATGGCTAATAGAAATAGACATGATATGGATAAGCAAAAAGTAGCATTGGTCCTTTCTATGGGAGGAGCACGTGGAATAGCGCATATAGGAGTAATTGAAGAATTGCTCCGTCACAATTTTGAGATCACCTCTATTGCAGGAAGCTCGATGGGAGCTATGGTGGGGGCGATGTACGCTTCAGGAAAAATGGAAGAATGTAAGGAGTGGCTATATAGTTGGGATAAACGTAAGATGTGGGAATTGGCGGATATTACTTTAAGCCGGGATGGATTGGTGAAAGGTGACCGTTTTATCAAAGAACTGAAACAGATTATTCCGGACATGAATATTGAAGACTTGCCTGTCCCTTATGTAGCAATGGCTACGGATATTGTCCGCGATCAGGAAGTGAGGTTTGACAGGGGGAGCTTACATGAAGCTATCCGTGCATCTATTTCTATCCCCATGCTTTTCCGTCCGTTGAGAAAAGACGGTATGGTTTTGATTGACGGAGGCATTCTGAATCCTCTTCCATTGGCTCATGTAAAACGTATTGAAGGAGATATCCTGATAGCTGTCGATGTGAATGCACCCCTCGATTCCGGAAAGAAAAAGAAAATATCTCCTTATAATCTATTGACAGAATCTTCAAGAATGATGATGCAACAAATCACTCGTTACCAGATAGAGCGTTGTCAGCCGGATATCTTAATTCAGATGTCCGGCGATACCTATGATATGTTGGAGTTTCATCATGCAGCCTCGATAGTGAAGACAGGAGTGGAAGTTACCCGAAGCGTGTTGAAAGAATTTCTTGACAATGAATAATATGATACTTTAAATTACTCCAGATAAATCATCTTTTTCGTCATTCCTCCGTCAATCGTGATATTTTCTCCATTGATGAAATCATTGTTTTCTTCACAGAGAAACAAACACATACGGGCAATATCTTCTGGTTTGCCTACCCGTCGCGAAGGATGTTGTGAATGATCTTCCGGCCGGAGTTGGTCATAATCATGAGTTTGTATCCATCCCGGAGCAATAGAGTTGACGGTGATATTCCATTCGGATAACGACAAGGCCAGTGCATGAGTTAAAGAATAGATACCACCTTTCGAAGCTGCATAACCTTCACTTCCTGGTTCACTCATCAGGTAACGTGTGGAGCAGATATTGATAATCCGGCCGTATGGATTAGGAGAAGACTGTTCTTTACGATGTATGGCAAGCAGGCGGGAGGTGATAAATACAGGGCGTAGGTTGATAGAAAGTATTTTGTCGAAATCCTCTACGCTCGTTTCGGTGATAGACGAAAATTGACTGATACCGACGTTGTTGACAATAACATCAATATCATTCCATTCGGAAAGAATACGTTGCATGCAACTTTCAAGCGCATCCTTATCGCTGACATCGACTTTATGGAATATAGATCCGGTTGCTTTTGCAGTCTCTTGTCCCGCTATTTCATTTATATCACAAAAAGCGACTTGATCGCCGGACAGGCAAAAAGCTTCTACTATTGCCTTGCCTATACCTTCCGTTCCTCCTGTTATAAATACTCTTCTTTTGGAGGGATCTGATTTTAAGGCCATTGGAGTACACGAAGCTGATTCAGCCGGATGAACTGTTGTAGATTTCTTCTTTCCATATTTTTGTGCTTGTTTCCAAGCAGCCTTTCTGGCTTCATATTGTTCCTGTTGTCTTTCTATATAATTATCTGCCATCGTTCTTTTTTATTTATTGGCAAATGTAAAATATAAAATGGATAAATACAAAGAATCGACCGCTCTTTTGCGGACAAAGGAGCGGTCGATTTTATTCAGATGACGGTTCAATTTAAAACTTCGTCGGATCTATCTCTGCATATTTAATTCGTTGGCGACGCCAAGTGTAAATGGCATGCAGTTTCCCGTCTTTTCCCTGAATAATACTGGGATAAGAGTACTGACTGATCGGACTGTCTTCCAATGTAAGAACAGGCTTCCAGGTGATTCCATCTTCTGATATGCCCACACAAAGCGGAGTACGCGGACCTTTCGGAGTTCCGGGTAATGTAGAGAAATTATTGTAGATGAGTATATGTCTGCCGTCTTTCATTGTCACAGCATCCGTTCCGGAATTATTATTCGGAACATCCAGCAGTGTTACTTTACTCCACGTATCACCATTATCGCTGCTCCATGCTGTTGCTACTTGTGCGTTACGTGTACGACAGAGTACCTGTAATCTTCCGTCTTTATGCTTCAGAATACTAGGTTGTATCGCATAAACAGGCTTGGATCCTTCTCCTTTGATCGCTTCTCCTCCTTCCTGATCGTCCACATTCATACCACCCTTTTTACGATTTTGGGTGGGGACGGATAATTCGGCATCCAGTGGACCTACCATCTTCCAGGTCTTGCCTTTATCATCGGAAATCTCGAAGTGGACACGCCATCCGTTACTTCCTTCTGTACTGGAAGGGCAGATGATACGTCCATTGATATATTCCGGCTTATTCTTAATAGGTCCAAGAAAACCTTCCGGAAGCGGTTCACGTTTGCTCCAAGTCTTTCCTCCGTCACGTGAACGAACCAGCCATCCTGTCCAATCACTCACTTTCAGACCTATTTTATAGAATAAAATCAAGTCACCTCCGGGAATCTGGAAAAGAACCGGATTCCAACAAGCTTTTCTGCGGGCAATAAGTTTTCCTTTCTCATCTTTCACAGGTGTACAAGTTGAATCGATTCCAGCCAATACAGCTTGTGAATCTTTGATCGAGAACACACCGTCAGCGGCAAGTTTTGGGGCAGTCCATTCTTTGGAACCTTTCGGCTTACGACATACCCAGATGCAACAATCCGGATTGCGTTCTTTGGTTCCTCCGAAGAAAGAGGCTACGAGATCGCCGTTCTTCAGTTCTACAATTGTAGCTCCGTGACATTCGGGGAAAGAAGCTTTTTCGTACAGGAATTCATCACTTAGAATAGCCGTATTCCGGGTGGGGATGTCTACACTGAAGTGATATTTTCCCGATCCGATCTTTTCCTTCCGTCCATCCGGTAGGTGTACTTCACCTGTTGTATTGGCAGGAAGCTCGATGTCCCATTCCAGGTGAGTAGGAGTCTTTGCCCACCGACTGGTTATTTTCCCGTAGATACTCATGTATGATGCATCCACATTGCTTAATTCCTGGATTTCAAAAGCCGGTTGAAAGACGATATGTTTGTAACCGGACTTCCAGCGGTCTGTACGAATACCTGCCAGATTATTGAAGCACCAAGGTAATAAATCGCCTAAAAGCATTACGTGATTACCACTATTCATTTCAGGATTGGCCGTATCACCGTTCCATAATTCCCAAATAGTGGTAGCACCTTTTTCAAGCATATATCCCCAGGAAGGATATGTTTTATTGGTAGCCAGTAAATAAGCTACATCGGCATGTCCACGGCGGCTTAATTCACGTAATAACCATTGCACACCGATTACTCCGGTACTTATATGTCCTTTGTTGGTCGTAATAATAGAAGCTACAGCATTTTGGGCTACTGCATTGATCTGATTTTTAGGAACCAGTCCGAAAGCAAGTGGCAAGATATTGGCAGTAACTGTGTTGTTGCCATAGAAAATACTATCCGGATATAAGGCATGCTCCGGTACGGGAGAGGTACCTTCTTTTACATGCAGAAAACGAGCATTGAATGCATCTTTCATGCGATGTTCCAGATCTTCCCATTCTTCTGCATCAGCTTTCAGCCCTTGCAGACTGGCAAAGCGGTGCATCAGTTGTAACACCTTTAGATAATAAGCGGTGGCGATCAAATCTCCGTCAGTCTTGCGGGAAGGGTCTTTACTATGAATTAACTCTAATGATTCGGGTGGAACGCACCAGTCACCATATTTATCTTTGGTGATGATATATTCCTCTGTCATATAGTATTCACGGATATGAGATACCCATTTTTTGATAGCCGGATAATTCTCCTCGATCGGACGTTTGTCTCCAAAGTTTGTGAAAAGCATGTCGCAGGCCATAGGTAAAGCGGCAGGCCAGGTCACATTATCCGAGTAATAATTCCAGTATGCCGGGGCCACATCAGGAATACAGCCGTCTTCACGTTGTGCTTCGCGAATGTCACGCGTCCATTTGGTGTACATTGCATAATTATCGAAAAGCATACTCTCTCCCCAACACCCCATGGTACGGTCGCCCAACCATGGTTGGCGCTCATTCCGTTGTGGACAGTCTACCGGCATACCTTTATAATTACTCCGGATTCCCCAGAATGCATTACGGATAATCTTATTCAGAGTCTCGTCAGAACAGCTGAAAGTTCCGGTATGTTCCATTTCATCTTCTACTACCTCGGCAACGAAATCTTCAGCCTTCGCATTCGGATAACCGCTAACTTCTACGTAGCGAAATCCATGATAGATAAAACGAGGTGCCCAGGTAGCATCTTTTGTTTCGCGTCCACTGACAACATATACATCTGTGGAACGGGCATCCCTGAAATTTCTGGTGTAAAGTTCACCATTGCTTTGCAGACTTTCTGCGAAACGGAGGCGAATGCTGTCACCAGCCTGTCCTTTGATTCGGAAACGTACCCATCCTGCCATATTCTGACCGATATCCAAGATATATTTATTGCCGAGCTTTTTAATGGAAACAGGTTTCAACGTTTCCGTGACTTTCATACCCGGCATCATTTGCGCACGCAATGTTCCCGAAGGAATGCTTACACGTTGTGCCGGCATCCAACTTTTGTCATCATACCCGGTTTGAGTCCAGTTTCCTAACTCTTTACGGGCGTCGTATTCTTCACCATCGTATTCATTATTGCTACGGATAGGACCGTCAGTAGTCAATTTCCAGGTGGTGTTTGTAGCAATCGTTTCTTTGCTGCCATCTGCATATTCCACGATCAGATTCAACCGAAGTTTAGGATAGCCGAAAGTCGGTATCTTATACGGTTTATAGTTTTGGCGCATCGTATAGAAACGACCATTTCCGAGAGTTACTCCAATAGCATTCTCTGTTTGAAGCAACGATGTGACATCATAGGTGTTGTACAGAATCGTTTTCCGATAGTCGGTAGGAGCAGGAGCCAGAACTTGATTGCCGATACGTTGTCCGTTGATAAACAGTTCATACAATCCCATTCCGGCGATGTGCACAGTGGCACGTTTCACTTCTTTCTTCAATGCAAATTCTTTGCGGAGATAGCGAGCTGCCAAGCGGCTCCATTGTGTTTCGCTGTCTCCGGGAGCAGCTTTATCCAAACCGATCCATTGCCCTTGCCAATCTGCTTCATTAAACAGTCCTGTAGTCCAGAAAGCCGGAGTACTCCAATCTGTTGTCCCTTTGTTGGTGTCTATTTTCACTTTCCAATAGTAGGGAGCATTACGCTTTAGCATTTTTCCCTGATAAGCGATCCATTGGGAAGCGTCAGATTCAATCTTTCCTGAATCCCAGATATCCCCTTTTCCTTGTTCCAATAGCTCCGGGGTAGATGCAACAAGAATGTGATACGCAGTTTGTATCACATTCTGTTCATTCGATTCGATGCGCCAACTCAATCGAGGTTGGCGCACATCAATACCTGCCGGATTTTTCAACTGTTCTGTTCGCAGGTCAGTGATACCTATGGCTGCGTATATGGACCCGGTAAAGAGCAGAAGAGAAAATAGGAATAATATAAATATTCTTTTATTCATGAGCATAAGTTATATAAAAAGAGTAATTGCTTACTTTGGCACCGAATGGAAACTAGGCTCCGGCACCTTGCCGGTCTGGTAACTCTGTCCAGTCCTTTTCCATATAGTTTTTACTGCTGTCCACTACAATCAGGATATGATCGTTTCCACTGCAATAACCACTGTCATGTTGAAATTTGTGCACTCCGTTATCAAATTCTCCGATGTATTCCAGTTTACCATCTTTCGTAGTATACCACCAGGCATTCTTTTTCGCACCGCTAATTTTATTGAAATCAACTTCCATTGGACGTCCGGTGTAGTTGTATACCATCAGATAATCATTACCACGTGTAGCGATGGCGCGGTCATAACGTTCTCCGTTCTGTCCTACGATGACAGATTGATCGGGTATGCGTTCGAAGAACGGGAAAGTCAGCATCAGGTTTTTCAGATACTTCATTTGATTGTAACCCGGATCATCCAGTGCTTCATACCAAGGCTTTTTAGCGCCATAAGCACCACCTACACCCGGTTTGATAAATTGCATGATAGAATTATGACCGTATGTATGTCCGAAAGAACCGGCAAATACCGACCAGTAAGCATACCGGCGTACATCATAGTCTTTCCAGAGCAATTCATTCTCATCATGCAGGCCATGAGGAATTTCTTCGTAAATCGGTTCACCGTCAATCACGGGTTTCATAGGCTTCATGGCCAAGCTACGCTCTACGAAACGCCAGTTATCTTCTTCCGTATTTTCTTCGATAGGATAATCACCGTCTCCGAAACGTTGTCCGTAGCGGCGGTGTCCGCTTTGAAACATGTTGAAATCCAACCAGGAAGCATTGTTAAACCAAGTAGCAGAAGTTGTTCTTCCACGCGGATGGAATGTCATCAGGTGATTCTTGTCGATAGCTTTGATAGAAGTGGCCAGAGCTTCCCATTCAGCGGTTTTCACATCGCCACGGATGTCTCCGCCGATAAACCAGATAATGTTCGGTTCGTCCTTATAACGTTCTGCCAGAAACTTACCGTATGCTTTTGCCTGGTCAACAGTCATTTCACCCCGGTTCACAGGACTTCCCCAAATACAGACCATGCCAATATATAAACCTTTCTTTGCTGCTGTACGGATAATATAATCCATGTGATCCCAATAACCGTATACACCTTTTTGATTGATGTTTTTGAAGTTATATCCGTCAATCATCGAATACTGTCCGTAGATATTCATAGACGGAACATTATTCAATGTTTGAACCTGAATCACATTATATCCGCGGCGTTTACATTGTTCCAGATAATATTCGGCTTCATCCCGGTTCAAGCGTTCGGGTAATAACCATCCCGTTTCGCCTAACCAAAAGAAAGGAGCACCGTTCTCATGTTTCAGGTAACGTCCCTCTTCGGAAACTACAAGCTTTCCGTTGTTCCAGGGAATGTACGTCTTTTGCGTTTTCTTCTGTGCCGCTGCCGGGATAACTAAAGTTAGCAACAGCAATAAGAGAGGAAAAATCTTGAATTTTCTCATTGTATTTTATCGTTTTTAGTTTATTACTTTGTGGTGAGTTTCTCGTATTCAATAGCAGCCAGAATAAATGAACCTACCGATTTCGGATCATTCTCTATGATCGGTTCACTAATATAATATTCAAATGAGCCGTCACGGTATCTTTTCGAGTCTCCGCCCAATCCTGCCACTGCACAGCAGTTAGTGATCGTATAGCTACCATCTTCTTCAAGACGGGTGAATGTCTTTACCATTCCATCAAAAGCTTTCTTTGTCGGTTCGATATATTCGTTGCCAAGATATCCTTTATTGATAGCTTTGGCGAGAGTGTAGACAAACAAGGCAGTAGCAGATGACTCCAGATAATTACCTTCCCGTGCTCTCTGATCGGTCACCTGATACCAGGTTCCGGATTGAGGATCCTGATATTTAACAATCGTTTTTGCCAATCCTTGCATAATCTGTATAATACTATCGCGTCCGGCAGTTTCCTGTGGCAGGAAGTCCAGTACATCTACGATAGCCGCTCCGTACCATCCGATGCTGCGACTCCAGAAATTAGGAGAGCAACCCGTTTCGGGATTTGCCCATTTCTGTTCCCGGCTTTCATCCCATCCGTGATAATACAATCCTGTTGCAGGATCATAAGTCTTACTATTTATTAAAAGAATCTGCTTCTTCGCTTCGTCAAATAAAGCCGGTTCGTTGAAAGTGGCCCCATATTGAACCAGATAGGGAGAAGCCATAAAGATTCCGTCCAGCCACATTTGATGAGGGTATCTCAATTTATGCCAGAACCCTCCTTCACTGGTGCGGGGCTGCTCTGTCATTTGTTTGCGCAAAGTATCCATGGCAATTTTGTAACGTTCGTCTCCAGTCTGTGCATAAAGATCAAAAAGAATCTTTCCGCCGTTGACGTTATCAATATTGAATGAAAGATATTTCATGGTTTTGATACGTCCGTCGGTATCAATCAAGCTATCCGCATAGATCTTGGCATAATCATAATATGTGCTGTCTCCGGTATGTTTCCATTCTTCCAACATGGATTTCACTACCAGTCCGTGGGTATATCCCCAACGGGGTTTCTTAGCTTTTTCAATCATCCAGGGTTCGGGGAAACGTTTCATTTCAGAGCGTGCCATGCGTTCACTCCATTTTTCCGTTTCTACTTTTTGAGGTGCTGTGCATGCCAGGAAACAAACCGTTCCACAAGCCACCATCAGTTTTAATAAGTTTTTGTTCATATCGGTCGAGTTATTATTTTCCAATCAATATATATTCTTGCCCTGCTTTAGTAGGCAGATCATAGATGTAAGTTTCTGCAATTTCCACCTTATTCAGGTTTGCCTTTTCATTAATCAATGGTTCGGGAATAGTGGGAACAGCATAAAGAGGATTCGGATTTTCACCTTTGGCACGCTTCAGCCCCTTGCCTGTTAATGGGTTGAGTGAACGTAAGCGACAGTTACCTCCCTTATGAGATTTCACAACCAGACGGCTTACTTTTCCGTTTTTCCAGCTCAAATCAAGCTCGAAACCTCCACGTGCAATAATTCCTTTGATAGAACCTTCCTGCCAGACGGTAGGAAGTGCAGGAAGTAGATAAATAAAACCATCGTAACTTTGCATCAACATTTCTGCAATACCTGCGGCACAACCGAAGTTTCCATCAATCTGGAATGGCGGATGCGCATCGAACAGGTTAGGGTAGGTGCCTCCTTTTTTCTTCTCATTGCGCACAAGAGTCAACTGATCTGTAATCAGTTTGTAAGCATGGTTACCATCAAGAAGGCGTGCCCAAAGGCAAACTTTCCATCCCATGCTCCATCCGGTCGACGGGTCGCCGCGATGAATCAGAGAAGTACGTGCTGCATCGAATAGTTCAGGAGTACGATAAGGAGAAATCTGATTGCTGGGGAATAGTCCATATAAATGAGAGATGTGGCGGTGCACATCCTTCGGGTCATCCCAGTCGAACATCCATTCCTGTAGTTGTCCCCAATGTCCTACTTGCATAGGAGCCATTTCTTTGAGACGTTGGGCCAGATGAGTGGCAAATTCCTGATCTGTGTCCAGTATTTGAGAAGCAGATATAATTGCTGTCCAAAGATCGAAGACCAATTGGTTGTCCATGGTGCATCCGGCAGCTGTTGTGGCTTTTCCATTACTCCCCGAATGTACATTCTCCGGTGAATTACTGGGGCAGACTACCAACCAGTTGTGTACCGGCTCTTTCACCATGATTTCATCAAAGAAACGTCCGGACTCTTTCAGTATCGGGTAAACAGAACGCAGAAACTCAATATCTCCGGTGTATAGATAACGTTCCCAGAGATGTCGGCAAAGCCATGCACCACCACTGGGCCACATACCTGAAGGAGCTTTATCAACCGCCCCTGTGATGCGCCATATATCCGTGTTATGATGTAATACCCATCCGTTGGCTCCATACATAACCTTAGCCGTCTCTTTTCCTGTATCGCTAACCTCTTTTATCAAGCGGAATAACGGTTCATTCAACTCACTTAGATTTGTTACTTCCGAAGGCCAGTAATTCATTTCCAAATTGATGTTACAGGTATATTTGCTGTCCCAGGAAGGGAATAATTTATTATTCCAGATTCCTTGCAGGTTGGCGGGCTGTCCTCCCGGTTGGGAAGAACAGATCAGCAGATAACGTCCGAATTGGAAATAAGTGGCAACCAGATGGGCATCATTGGTGTTCTTGAAATTTTCCACACGCTTATCGGTTGGCACATTTGCATATTGGTCTTTTCCTAAATCGAGAGAAACGCGTGTCAGGTATTGCCGATAGAAATCAATGTGATTCTTCTTCGATTCGATGAATGGATGAACCATTGCTTTCTCCAAATAGTTCTTTGCCCGTTCTATCTGATTACCCGTGATGTCTTGATAATTATTGAAATTAGTTGCAATAGATACATAGATGATTGCTTCGTCAGCTTTCTCAACAGAAAGTATCCCATCGGCACAAGCTATTTCTCCACCTTTATTTTTAGCAGTCAACCTGCCTTGAAATTCCACTTTCCCTTTCAATCCCTCATGCAAGGAGGATACTCCTGAAAGAGTTACACAGTTTCCTTCTTCAGAAGCGATCATTACGTCCTGGTGAGGCGAAGTCAGTTGAGCGTTAAATGTAATTTGTCCGGGACGATTGGCAGTCAGTCGCACCATTACTACCTGATCGGTAAATGAAGTAATCGTTTCGCGTTGATATTGCACTCCGTCTACTTCATAACGCACTATCACACGGGCTGAATCCAGACTTAACTCCCGATAATAGTTGGAATAACGGGTATGACCGGGAAAGGCAATTCGCAAATCACCGAAACTTTGATATGGCATTCCGGAATTCGTCTTTGCCATCACCTTTTCTGTAGCGAGAGTCTGTGCTTCCAGATATTTTCCGGCAAAAACAAGTTCACGCACTTTGGGAATATACTCCAGCGCGTCCGGATTAGCATTGTTATTGGGGCGTCCTGCCCAGATAGTTTCTTCGTTTAGTTGTATTTGTTCTGTCCCTGGTGTCCCATAAACCATGGCTCCCAGGCGTCCATTTCCCAAAGGTAGTGCTTCTGTCCATACCTGTGCCGGGCAGTCATACCATAGTTTATATTCTTGTGCAGACACATTCGTTTCCTGCGCATGAATGCAGCCCACAGACATCAGTACAAACAAATACCCGATTAATCTCTTTTTATTCATTTCCATCTAACTGCTTTTATACTTTTATAAAAGGACGTTTAATGGGGAATTTTGTACCTAGTAAATAAGTAAAAGAAGTTGGGATAATAAAAACTTCCAAGGTCATTACTTATATTGAACTCTTTCACAGTAATTGCCTTGGAAGTCTCTAATGAATATGATACAAATATACTTTGTATTCAGGTTTATATTTCTACTTCGATATTCAACTTACCACCCAATCCACGTTCAACAATATCAAACAATGTTTTTAGTGTGATATTTCCGCCATCATTTTCTACTTTTGAAATGAATGTACGTTTTTTATCTATACGGGCAGCAAGTTCAGCCTGTGTCATCTCTTTTTTTTCACGGGCTGCACGAATTTTTAAACCAATGCGTAACGCATCTAAATCTCGTTCCAGCTTATCACGTTCAGTTGTACCAACCTTACCATAATATTGGTCTTTGATTTGATCTAATGATTTAGTGTTCATTTCTTTTCCTCCTTTTCTTTTTCATCATAATATTCAGCCATAAGACGGACTGCTTTGTCTATTTCTCCTCTAGGAGTTTTTTGAGTTTTCTTTTGGAAGCCACTAAGTAACACAACCAATTTACCTCCATCAAAAAAGCAAAATATACGGAATATATTATTGCCTAGTTGTATCCGAACCTCAAACAGTCCATTTGTACCCTCTATATATTTCAGGAAAGTCGTCGGAATACGATCAATTTGCTCGATTATATCCAGGACTTTGATGATTTTATCTTTTACTTTTGGTGGTTGTCCTTTAAAAAACTCATCAAAGTACTCTTTATAAGTTATAACTTCCCGAACTTTTTTCATTTTACAAAGGTAACTTATAAATTACATTTTAGCAATTATATCTTCGTTTTTCTCTTAAATTTATATTTTAAATGAAACAAATCGCGTTTTAGCTTGAAGTAAAAATGTTCTTTGGAGATTTCTACTAACTTATTATTCTTTCAGTTGCCATACTTTGAAATATACTTCCTATATTTGTCAGTAGAATATTTAATAAGAAGAAATTATGAAAAGTTTTAATGTTACATCTATGCTAGTGGTGCTGATGTTCTTGTGCTTTACAGGAATACAGGCACAGACCGTTACTCCTAGTAAGAAATATATCACGAAAGAACTGAATAACGTGAGTAATTTCAGTTCAATCAGAGTTCTGGGTAGTCCCGACATTGAGTATCGTCAGAGTAGTGATTCTAAAACAACAGTTTCTATATATGGCTCAGATAATCTGGTTGACCTGTTGGAAGTATCTACGGTAAATGGAGTGCTGCAGGTAAATATAAAGAAAGGCGTTAAGATTCTTAGCGGAGAACGCCGGTTGAAAGTGATTGCCTCTTCTCCTTCATTGGATGATGTAGATATTAAAGGATCGGCCGATGTATATCTGAAAGGTACCCTCAAAGGAGCTGATTTAAATCTGAATATAACAGGTTCCGGAGATATTGAAGCCGAAAATCTGCAATATACCAATCTTTCTGCTTTTGTAAAAGGTAGTGGAGATATTAACGTGAAGAATGTGAAGGCCACTACTGTAAAAACGATAGTTAGCGGTTCCGGCGATGTGGAAATGAAAGGTTCTACTCAAATGGCTATGCTGACTGTGAATGGTTCCGGCGATATCAGTGCCGACAAGTTGACTGCTACTAATGTAGTTGCTACCGTTTCAGGTTCCGGTGATATATCTTGTTACGCTTCCAAACAGTTGGACGCAAAAGCCAATGGCAGCGGAGATATTGAATATAAAGGAAATCCTTCTATTGTAAATAAGCAAGGCAAGAAAGACTCAATTTCCGGCAAGTAAGAAATTAGATCTTTGCAGAAAGCGGGTAAATATGTAACATAGCACATATTTACCCGCTTTTTTGCTATAAACAAACATAATACATGATAATTGGGGGATACATTCCTGGGAGAAGGGTGAAAACGAGTAGAAAAATAAGTTAGCAAACTTAAATACGGTTTTAAAGCCATTAAAATAGATGAATTCCGGCAACAAACAGATATGCTGATTGTTGTGACAATAAATAATTCGTTTTTTTATTCACCTGAAAAAATACAGATTATGGCAAAGAATTCTCCTGATGAAGGAAAAGGTATAAAGATGGTAGAAAAGCAGGTAGACCCCTCTTTTAGTACTCTCAAAGAGTACCAGGCAAAAAGACAATTCAGTGAGACTCCCGAACCGATGGCGGATACCGTGGAAACTCCAAGCCGGATACCTGTTTTTGTTGTCCAAAAGCATGAAGCCAGTCATTTTCATTTCGATTTCCGTCTGGAAGTGGATGGAGTGTTGAAAAGCTGGGTAGTTCCTAAAGGCCCTTCCATGAATCCGAAAGATAAAAGACTGGCCATACAGGTAGAAGATCACCCTTTGAGTTACGCACATTTTGAGGGAGTTATACCCGAAGGCAACTATGGAGCAGGTACAGTGGAAATATGGGATAGTGGAACCTATGCTTATGTCGGTAATAATCGTAACATTTCCGCTGCCATTAAAAACGGAATACTTGAATTCAAATTACATGGTCATAAGCTCAAAGGCCTGTTTACCCTTATCCATACGAATATGGACGACCAGGACAGAGACTGGTTACTAATCAAGAAAGACGATGTATTTGCAGTCACTCATGTCTACGATGCGAAGAACATTCCATTGTATGATGAGGTATTCCTGTAATATATGTTTCTTATCATTAAATGATGCTCACTTACATATATAATTTTCTAATTATATACGTAGCTTTATAATTCAATATACTCTATTGTTTTGATGATTCAATTAACTTTTATGATATTATGACCGTGTTATTTCTAATGAAAATAATTAACTAACTGGGGACGATTGGGTAAAATGAAGACTTGATCGTATATCCCCTTAATATTTCGGTAACAAAAGATGTTGTTACCATTTTTGATAGAAAACACCCATTGTTTTTGTTGGAAACCACCTCCTGTGTGTACGTTGAAAAGTTTATACTTGCATCGGATTTTAAGCACGTTAAAAGATTATCAGGCGTGTTTTACTAAAGGTGTAAAATATTAATCAAATCCGATATTAGTATGAATGATTGTTACCTGAATTTATTAGTAAGCTTCCGAGCTTTATTCTCTGCAGATCCTGGAGCCAATTTAGTAAACAGCAAACAAACTATTGGCATCATTTTACCCGATTTGTCGTTGCTTGGATATGCGGTCCCTGTGGAAAGTTTCGGTATTGGACTGTTTGTGATTCTATTTGCGTATCTTATAATAGAATACAATGTGCAGCTATTATCGCATGAAAAATTTAAGATTGCCATGAACATGCTCCATACAGCACATACACCGTTAATATTGCTGCGGAATCAATTGGAAGAACTCAAAACTGGCAACCTCCCTGAACCTCTTTCCCAACAAGTGGAAGAAGCACTGGGATATGCCGAATGTATCATATATTGTAACCAGAATATTGCAACTCTCAATAAAGTAACTAAGAGAATTCCTCCTAAAACGTCAACGGTAAATTTGGAACTTTCCACTTATGTTACTTCCATTGTCAATCAATGCCGGGCTTATGCCAATTCCCGCCAGATACAGCTAACTGTTGGTGAATGTTCGGATTGTGTCAGTTGCAGGATAAACGAAAACATAATGACTGCAGCACTTCAGCACCTTATCAACAAGATGATTTTGATTTCCGAGTCAGGCTGTTGCATATCGATCAACGTAACCCACACAATGAATTCCTGGCAGTTGCAGATTAGCAATAATGAAATAGCCGGGCAAAGAACAGAGAAAATGTTCCCCTTTATTCCTATTATATTTCCTGTGTATGGATATAGTGATTTATGGACGGTAAGAAAAATCATCCGTCTGCATGGTGGAAAAATAACCGGATGCAGACATGGTAAAGCAGCTACTTTCCAAATCGTCATTCCGACAGACTGCCATTGCCTGAATCAGTCATGCCCGGTGTTGAGACATTCTTCTACAAAAACGAAGACGCCAACAAATGACTCCTGCGAGAATCCTAAGAGCAATAAACAAAATACTAAAACGAGAGAAACTTCCCATATCCTATTAGTAATGGCAGATAAGTTATTTAGTGATTATTTAAAGAAAACCTTATCACGCTATTTTCAGATCTCTGTTCTTGATAATCCGGAGCTGCTGATGGATACGGCTATCAGTCAAAATCCTGATGCTATCATTATTGACGACAATGTGAATGGAATAAGCGGAGATACACTTAGCACTCAAATTAAGGAAGATAAAACGATAGGATACATACCAATCATTCTTCTATTAAGAGCCTTTGATAACGAAAGCTATTTGTCACATTTGGGGAGTGGGGCAGACCGTCTGGGATTACGTACGGAAAGCATTTGTAAACTTAGGGCAGACATACGTATGCTTGTCGAAAACCGCATGGTCTTACGCGAACGGATCAGACTGTTTCTGTCAGATGCCATTTCTCCGATGATCCCCACAAAAGCTGAAATAGAAACAGAAAATGCCGATCGGAAATTTATGGATAAAGTCAATAAAATCCTGGAGAAAAATCTCTCTACTGATAAATATACAATAGATAAATTAAGCATTGATATAGGCATGAGTCGTACTGCTTTTTATAATAAGATAAGAGAGATTACCGGCAACCCTCCCGAAAACTATATCAATTCATTCAAAATGGACAAAGCACTTAAATTGCTGGCCTCCCGGCAGTACAGCATTTCGGATATTGCAGGTATACTGGGCTATTGTGATGCTAAATACTTTGGAAAGAAATTCAAAGACTTCTATCATGTATGTCCGTCTGATTATATAAAGAGTATTGTAGGATAAAAGAGTATAGAAAAAGAGGGTGCTTGTACACCCTCTTTTTCTATACCTTTTTACGCTTTTTCTCTTTGACTGCAAATCTTATTTTATACAGATACAATAAAGTCTGCTTTATTGTATCATAATACTTTTCCAATCCATAGATTCTTAATAATGTCAGTTCAAAGTCGATTCTATCCTTTTGTTCTAATTCCTTTTCAAGAGGTAATCTGTCTCTATTGAAAATAGGTTGAAATGCTTCTATGATTTCTTTCTTTTGCGCATCAGACAGTAACTCCGGATTGAGAACTTTGAAAGCCTTCTTGAACTTAGTTTCTCTAAGGTCAAGTGCTCCCAGTCCCCTGCCAAACCCGAAACTCTCAATGAAAAACATACTCAAAATATTATTCAGTAATGCAAGTAGGAAAATTTTGTTTTCATCTTTGTACTGTTCCTTTATTGAAAAGCCAATCATCCGTTGATCGAAGAAAGAACGTTTATCAAGCATGGCTATAAATAAACTTTTGTCGAAATTAATATTAACGACAAAATCTGCCATGTTTTTTGTGCTCATTTCATACCAAAACATATTTGGTTTACGTAAAGCTATAGGTAATAGCTTCTTATTTGTTTTATCCATTTGGTTTTCAAAAGATCTTATCCAATTCAGAGTCCCGGTATGATTTAAAGTTTCGAGTTCTTCGATACTTTTTGAACAACAGAAAGCCTGCGTCTGACTAGTTGCAATGAATGAAGGTGCTTTCTTTAAGTTTTTTAGAACAGGCTCAATATATTCATCTTCTATTCCGTGTCCTTTTGCAGGATAAAACATACGATTACAACCTCTTCTTTCTCCACGTATAAAATCGAAAAACTTTTTAGAGTCAATAAGCTTCTCGGCTATCGTAGGCAACCAATTCAAATTAGCAAAATATCCGGACCATGGGATTCCGATATTTTCCAATTGTTTGATTTCATTTATTGAATAGGATTGAATATTGACCCAATCAGACTCTTTATTAAGAATGATTTCACTACTTAATTTCTTAATATCTGCTATGTTTTCAAGTTTCTCTTTTAATGTACAGAAAGAAATTCTCCTGTCTAAATTTACCGGATCAGAAATCTCCCTCTTGGTTGCTATTAATAATGTGGTGACAACCTTTGCATTATTGAACCATCGTCCTTTTCCGGAAATAACAACACAGTCAATATTGAAATATTTTTGAATTAACTCTAAGAATATTTCTCCATAGTCTGTTCCAAGCCATGCATTAGAAAGTATTAGTCCAATTTTTCCATTGTCTGAGATAATGTCGTACAAGTAGAAAGGAATATATGCAAATATATCACTCTTTTTACTTAGTGTCTTTTTCGCTTTAGTCTGTTCCTTGATTAATTTATTGATTTCCTTTATATTCGGATTGAGCTTTTTGATCTCTTTCTCTCTTATAAAAGGAAGATTAGATATGACATAATCTACCTTAGGCAGTTGCTTTTCTACTTGATTTCCATTATTGGGATCTTTAAATACAATAGTTTGTCCTGCGTGCAACTCAATTACATCCGACCTGAAGATATGCAGAATTTTTCCAATATTGCCGGGATTGGATAAAGTCAGTGTTGATAGCTGGATGGGAAACGAATGTTTGTCCGAAGCCCAGATACTCTCAATAATTTGCTCTTGACCAATTTCATATTCTTCTTTAAGAGAATAAGCCTGCTTAATAATAGTTCCCGTTCCACAACAAGGGTCGAAGGTAATTCCACCTTTCTTATCTATTGTTAGCCTTGTTAATAAATCGGCTAGTTGAGGAGGAGTCGCAAATTGTCCGGCTACTTTTCTTTTGGCATAGGCGATGGACGATTGCAGTAAGTTTTGCAAGATTTGAATATCAACCCCTTCAATATTAAGGTTTGAAAGAAATACATTTAATTGAACTAGCTGCTTCCATGCATTATTAGATACTAATTCATTTGCGATATTATTCCCAAAAATATTCCAAAAATTACAGTGTTCCGAGATGTTGGCAATTATTTGCAGGGCTTCACTGACAGTTGTATCGAAAGTAATCGTTTCAATAATCTTTGCCTCATTGAAATGCCGTTTGATAATATTGCCAAAAATAATCTTGAAAAACCAGTCGGTCAATATAACCTTTGATAGAGTGGGTAGTTTATGCTTAACGTCTTTTTTAGCTTGCGAGCTAAATCCATATTCTGCTGCAGAAGAGAGCCACCAATTATCTATTTGCGCATCGAGTACTGCACTACTTTTTATATTCTCTTTTATGTTTTCTGCTGTCGAGTCTATATTTTCGAGAACGATATCGATTATTTTATCGATTGCCAATATCTCGGAAGATCCACTTTCTGTTATTTCTCCATGTTCGAAATAATCATTTAAATCTTTCAGGATGGTATGTAGAAGATCTTTCCAAAGATTCTCGTTTTCTTTTACCTCTGAACGCGAATGAAGGTCGATACTATCCCATGATTTCAAGATAGAATATGTATTCCCATTCTTAACATACAAAACTGCGCTTGTCACATTCCAGAGAATGAAACTATTATTGTGCAGAATCTCAGATTTTATCTTGGCGTTATTTATTAATTCTGTGTCGGTTATAGGAGTATCAGGCATTTTGAGTTCCCACCCCTGCAAAATGATCTTTTTAGCAGAGTCTTTGAAGATAAGCACATCCGGAAATAAACTCGATTTTTCATTTCTGATTGTATTCTCTCCTCCGGCACTTTTTACATGCCAACTTTTGTTAGCCAAGTAAAGATTGATTTCGCTAATGACATCAATGGCCCAACTTCTTTCATTATAGTTGATTTGTGGCATCCGTTTCTAAATAGTTTAAGGTGTGATATTTTGTGATTGGTTTTTTGAAAAGTTTGCGAGTCGATGGAGTCACTTCTTCTCTTTTTAGTGTTTCTGAAATCCTATCCATGCAAATCTTGATATAGTCGGTAGGCTGTATCCTGTGCAATAATACATCTTCATTCTTTTCTATTCCGATAAATCTTCTGTTTTCCAGAATGGCCGACAGCAGGAAACTGCCGCTTCCGCAAGCATTATCCAGAATGATATCCCCCGGGTTAGAGAATGTTCTGATTAGATATCTACCCAATTCAACAGGCTTCTGTGTCGGATGATAAACTTCGCCTTCCGATTCGGCCGTTTTCACATATACAAAGTCGTCATGATCCTCTTCAAAGAATACCACATCATTGGGATAACGTTCGCCATCACTTTTTACATGCTGTGGCTTGAACTCCCCATAACTACCTGTATATTGATCTTTTCTGACCCCCTTGTCATACGCTTCCCCTTTAGTCATTTGCGGATTGTATACCGACTGTTTTTTATAGAAAACACAAACATCTTCGTGCTTACGAAGCGGTTGTTTTTTGGCATTTAAAAAGTTGGTCGGTTTTGACTTGATCCAAGTAATCTTGTATTTGAATAATTTCTCCTTGCTTAAAATCAATTTGGCTGTAAAAATACCTTGTGCGGTTAAAACGATCGCCCCATTGTCTTTAATAATACGTTCGTATTCAGCCCAAAGAGCCTGCAAATCAATCACGGAATCCCATTTATTTTGTGTAGTACCATACGGTAAATCACAAAGTATCATATCTATGGATTTATCAGGAATGGATGGCAATATGTTCAGACAGTCGCCCTGAATGACTTTGTTTACAAAAGGTTTGATGTCTTTCTGCTGTTTTTTCTTTTTTTGTATGACTCCTTCTAACAATCGTTTATCTTCCTCTTTTATATCTTTGGATGTAGAACCCATGGTTTGCATATTAAATATTTAAATTGTCATTTTCTGTCAAAAGTAGAAATAATAGGATTATCTCCCAAATTTATTATATGAAATAATGAGATGAATGAATCTTTTTCGTTATCCTTGCCCATTGTTATTAAAAGATATGAAAAAGCATGGGCTTGGCAGGAATAAGAGTGTGGGAATCTGTTTTATATAAAAATACATAAATACAAGAGAGAGTATGGAAAATATGAAGACGTTTTTACCGGAGGCAGACCTTGCGAAATTGAGGCTTGTACTCGAAATAAAGGATGCCTATAACCGTGGGACAATTTCTCTTGAGGAAGCCCGAAAGATGCTTAAAGAGAAAGTCGTGACTTTAAAACCGTATGAGATAGCTTTGGCGGAGCAGGAACTGAAGGAAGTACAGGATGATGAGTGCCGTAAGGAAGACATTCAGCGTATGCTGGAACTTTTTGATGGCATTATGGATACGTCGCGTCCTGATTTGCCGCCCGACCATCCCATCATGTGTTATTATCGTGAAAATGACGAGTTGCGCAAAATCCTGTCCTCAATTGAAGAACTGGCACAATATCCGCTCATCAAGAATCAGTGGCTGGAACTTTATGATAAACTGACTCCCTATCGATTACATCTGTCCCGTAAGCAGAATCAGTTGTACCCTGTTCTTGAGAAGAAAGGCTTCGATCGTCCTACGACCACTATGTGGCTGCTCGATGATTTTGTTCGTGACGAGATAAGAGATGCGCGCATCTTATTGGAGAATGACAGTGATGATGAGTTTATGGCATGCCAGCAGACAATCGTCTACGATATAAGAGATCTGATGGAGAAAGAAGAAACTGTATTGTATCCTACTTCGATCGTTATGATTTCCCCGGAAGAGTTTGAAGAAATGAAATCCGGCGACCGTGAAATCGGATTTGCCTGGATTGGAGAAGATCTGCAACAGAAACCATCATCAACACCCGCAGAAAAAGAAAAAGGAGAAATGCCGGGATTTGCAGCGGAACTGGCCGGACTGCTGAACAAGTATGGTTATGGCAGGGGAGGAGGAGATGAACTGCTGGATGTGGCTACGGGTCGGCTGTCACTGGAACAAATCAATCTTATATACCGCCATCTACCCGTTGACCTTTCTTATGTTGACGAAAATGAACTGGTATGTTTCTATTCCGATACGAAACACCGTGTTTTTCCCCGCAGTAAGAATGTGATCGGGCGTAATGTCAAGAACTGCCATCCCCGCAGTAGTGTACATGTGGTGGAGGACATCATAGAAAAGTTCAGAAGTGGTGAACAAGACCACGCGGAATTCTGGATTAACAAGCCGGGGTTCTTCGTGTATATCTATTACGTGGCTGTAAGAGATGAAAACGGAAAATTCCGGGGCATACTTGAAATGATGCAAGACTGTACGCATATCAGAAGTCTGGAAGGTTCCCGTACACTACTTACTTGGGATGACACTAACACCCCTGCCCAGACGGAGCCATCCTCAGCCGAAAAGCCTGGAGAGGAATCTGCGAAAATAGAAATCACTTCAGCCACTCTTTTAAAAGACTTGTTGGCGGCATATCCTCTTCTGAAAGACAGAATGGAAGAAATCAGTCCTAAGTTCAAGTTGCTCAAGTCGCCTTTGGCACGAGTTATACTGCCTAAAGCCACCATCAAAATGATGAGCGAGAGAACCGGCATACCGTTGGAAGTCCTGATTGAGTCATTGAAATCCAAAATAGAGGAACTCTCCCGATAGCGAGTGACCTTTCTGCATTTTATATAGAATTCCCGCAATTACTTCTTTCTGACAGGAATTGCGGGAATTTGTATGGAATTATTTCTGTATTCTACCTGTTCTTTCATATCTATATCGTATCTTTGTAAGAGTTCTGAAACTTTGAATATAAAGATAACTACGCTTATGTTACAGAAAACATTCTTAGCACGTTGCGACAATAGGGCTTGTTTAGCTAAAACAAATGTAATAAGTGGCTCACCAGAGGATTGGCTGTCCAATGATTTATTATCAGGGTCTAATACGTTTGGGTTGACTTTCGATTTCTTCATTGATTGGGCGATCAATCGGATTTCCCCTTATGTCTGGATTAAAAGAATACTATTGCCTACCTATACTTATGATGAATTTATTGGTAAGTTGGATTCTGAAATGGAAAAAGAATTTGGCAAAGATTATCTATGCAGACTAGGACGGTTCGCAACAGAATATGATATGCAAGTTCAATTTATTGTATTCCATGATGAATTGGATTGGGCTAATGACAGAAGTGAACTGATAATTGTCTCTTTATCCTTCAAGGAAGGGTATTATAGCTTTTCTCCTCAAAAATATAGCTTGTCAGAATTTAAAGAGCTGATAAAGTCTCATTCCGGAGGTCCTGTTTCAATAGGTTCCAAAGGACTTATTTATGGTACATCAAGGTTAGAATGCAGTTTGTCTAAGACAGATAGTTTATATCCGGGTGATGCAGACCTTCTACTTTTGAATGAAGATAATAAAGCGGTTTGCATTCTTGAATTCAAGAAACACACATTATCCAGTCCTGTCTCGGAGCAATGTTTCACAAACTATTATCCACGTCCTGACGGGCGCAAGTATAAACGCTTGGCCTTATTAAGAGATTATTTGGCTTCTAAATCCAATAGTCGTATTTTATTTCTTGTTCTTTATTACCCAACTCAAACATATATTGAGCAACAATGGAAATTGGAGGTTATAGAAGGTAATGCCTTTAGTTTGCGAGCAACTGATAGTTTTATCTTTGAATTACCTGCCGATAAATCAGATAATGAATACAAAAAGGTTATTGAAAAAATATCTCAGGTGATTGCTGCTCGCAGTTAGGTCAATACTTTAAAGATGTCTTATTTGCATTGCTGCGCCATCATCTAATAAAGTAAAGCCATGTCTTTGATAAAATGAGATATTCTGTCTTTCATCAGGCATTATATTGATATAAAGATAGTCTTTATATCTTTTTTTTGTTATTGTCAGTAATTGGGCAGCAATTCCATTACCCTGATAATCAGGACGGACTAATAAATAGTGGAGGAAAGCTACCATTTCTCCGTCATCTAAAGCCCTGATAAGGCCGACCAACTTACTTCCGTCCCATGCCGTTATCACCAGAGAGGATGATTTTAATGCCTTTATAAGACGACTGGGATATTTTCCTGACAGCCAATTGACAGATAAAAAAAGCTCCTCTATTTCTTTTTCTGTGAAATCTTTTGTTTCTCGATATTCAATATTCATAATCAGTGATTTTATATTATTCTCTGAATTCCGCTGGCAAATAACCTGTTTGTCGTTTAAAGAACTTCACGAAATAGGAAGGGTCTTCAAATCCCAGGTAAAAACCTATTTCTTTAATTTTTAGATCAGAATGAAGAAGTTGCCGCTTGGCTTCCAGTATAATTCGTTCATTGATAATCTTTAGAGGGGTGCTATGAGAACTCTCGTAGACGCAGTTCGTTAATGTCTTGGTTGATACATTCAGATGGTTGGCATATTCTTTAACGGTATGCATTTGTCTGTAATGATGTTCTAATATTTGTCGAAACCGTACAAAAGTGCGATTGGAAGAATTATTAATGCACAAAGGAATACCGGTTCCTCTTTCACCTGTACGTTGCACATATATCAAGAACATTTTTACTAAATATTTCAAGTAATCTTTGTGGGCAAAAGCCTTTATGTTTTCCTTTTCTAATTTCATTTCTTCAGCAATATACTCAAGCCGTTGGCTATCTTTGGGCATGATTTTATAATATGGCACAGCATCAAAGGCATTAAATACATTGTACTTGAGAAATACATTTTCACTACTCCCTTCGTCTGAAAGGAAACTTTCATTGAAGTGTATGATAATCCCTTTTGAACTATTATTATCATCGAAATAGTGTATTTGTCCTGGTGAGATAAAGAATAAGGTGTTATCCGTAATTGGATATTCTTTAAAATCGACATAATGAACGCCTGCACCTTGTTGAAACCATATAATTTGGTAGAATGTATGTATATGAGCCTGTTTAGGGGCGTCTCCGTTTTTATGGAAGAAGTCCGGCATCTCCATTATTTCGAATTGTATTTCGTCGGGAGTCTCCTTTTCTAAATCATATTGAGTAAAAACAGTGTTTCGCGCCATATATTCTATAATTTATTGAGTGCAAAGATAGTGCGTAGTTCATTCATGGCAATGGTAAAAAGAAAATATTCAATGGTAAATTTGGGAAAGCCGTTCTTAACTATGAATATATATTCCCAATTTTACCATATATTTTCTCTAATCCACATTGAACGGCAGTCTGAATGGCTCTAACTTTGCAGTGTTAAATTAAAAAATAAAGATAATTATGGCAACAGAAAAAAAAGCAAGTGCTTTCTTGGAAATTACAATGAAAGTAAGTGAAAACGACAGATCCGCTGCTGCGGGAGTATATACAAAGTATCGTCAGCCTTTCTTGGATACAATTACCGGTGCAGTCAGCAAACAATTACTTGTAAGAGAAGACGATGTGCAGGTGCTTCATGGTTTTGCATCTGTAGCGGAAGCAGAGGGATACTTAAAATCTGATTTATTTAATCAAGATGTGGTTGTAGAACTGAAACCGTTCTTTCAGGCAGAACCCGAAATCAGAATTTACAGTGTAGTTGGTTAAATACCAAATCATATTAAGTAACAGGCAGGAAGATAGCTATTCTTTCTGCCTGTTCACATAATATAAATCCGACTTTCTTTCCTGATATTAATGAATAATATCGCAAACATAAGATTGTTTTAGAAATTCAATCATCTTATCCTCGTGTTCTTTAGCTAATTTCATTGTCCAATTTTGATAGTTGAAGTCAGCTAGTTTACACATTAAAAACATCTTAATGCTTTGCAGTGATTTGTTGCTGATTTGCTCATGGATTCGAGCAAACTTTATTTGTATATGGTCATTACTTTGTTGTGAATTGAAACTTTGAGAAATCATGGCAAGATTGCCAAATGAATGTACAGCTTCTTCCTCCCATTCTTCATTGTGTGATTCGTCTTGAGGATGCAGATGTTCAATAGAACGATTTCTTCGAAATACATAGTGCTCTACAATCTTCTGTTCTTCTTCATTGAAGAAAGTGCTGCGCTGTTCCCAAAGGTAATAGTCTAAACGCCAAAACCAGTACCTAATGTTACCGGATGCTTTATATGAAAGATCTTTTCTGGCAGGTAATACGCCGTGACGTTCATTATCTTCTTTTTTAAGGAATGCGAGCATCTCTGCACAGGACTGGAGTTCATCTTGCTCTAATTTTCTCAAATAAGGTTTGAGCCAATTGTAGAAAGCCTCCGTTGAAACGTAAAGCATCGATTGGTATTGCTTTAATTTATCATTATCATCCTTTGGACCTTTCAGGATTAAACTGTAGTTACCCTGCCCATCCTTGATATCTCTTCTAATCGTATAATAATCAAGCAGTAGCCGGTAATAAAGCATTTTTTCGTAAAATTCCCCTGCAGTGAAATGCGTTTTCAGAGCATCAAACTTCTCTATCAGTTTATCCGGTTGATAATGACTGGCTGGTTGCTCGCCGCCAGTACATACATCAAGCACCAAAAGAAGAAACTCCGGAAATGATATAATACTGTTTTCGCCATCTTCATAGCTATTCTGTTTAAACTCTATTTTTTCAGGTTGGATCACATCTATAGAATACTCCTCCTCGTCATCGAGAGACGTATATCTGCACTTTTCTAAAGCTTCATGAAATCGTTTCTGACGACAAAGACTTATAGCTTCTTCATAAAATTGACGGTAACAAGCCTCGTCTTGGTTTTCTTCCTTCGCAATGATAGGATGATCCATCATGGAGGCCAGATTCCAAATATGCGTCAAGTAATCCTGTTCCTTTTCTCCTCGCATCAGTTGCACTTTGAGAATCTCATGCTGTTCTAGTCCTTTTCCTTGTGCATTCATCGCTTCAAAATATTTATTCAGCGAAGTGGTATCTGCAAGATAGCTTGATGGCAAGTAAGAAAAGAAAAATGTCAATCGTGTGAAAACCTGTTGCACAAACTCAATCCGTTCCTCCTGAGTATTAAAATTGGATTCTAAGAAACCAGTTATAGCGGCGAGTCCCTCTTCCATATTCTTATTGACATACGTTTTAGTCGGATAACCTTTGATCTTGCTCTTTATATATGCCTTATCATCGCTTCTCGCTATGAAATTAAGGCGATTACCATCCATTAAGAAACCGGACCATTTATCATCATATTCCTTAAAAATGATGGCAAAAAGAGTCATGACAGTAAATCGTTGCTGACCGTCAATTAAGTCATAATGATTTTTCATATCAATACAAGTAAGCATACCGAGATAATATGGCTCATCGGCAGGCATCTTTGCAAAATGCTCTTTAAGATCAAAAAGAAGTTTGATAACCTCTTTCTTTTTCCATGCAAATAAACGTTGGTAAAGCGGAATAGAAAACTTAAACTGACTTGTAGCAATAAGTTCCGGCGTATATTTATTCTCCATATTCATTGTTTCTCTTTTCGATTATTGTTTTATCCGAAAAATCATTCAGCTCACAGAAGATACGTCTTAAACATCTATAGAATCGCTCTTTGATGTCACCTTCTTGCTCCAATCCACTAATCCTGATATAAGGAATGGCCTCGGCAAGAAAAAATGTAGGCGAAGATGCCTGATCTATCATCATTATAATTTCTGAGTCTTTTGCGAATTCACGAATCTTATAAAAGATCGCACGCGTGGCACTATATCTATGCTGCGCCATGATTCCGGCAATACAGAACAATGCTTCAGATAAATATTGATGCCCGAATTTTATAAAATAACCGAACATGAGGCTTTCTATAATATCGGCATATTTCCAATGAGATTCCCATTGAAGATGATTCCTTAGTAGCTGTATTTGCCTGGTACGGATAAACTCCTTGTATTTATCTACAAAAATAGAAGTGTATGCAAAGAAATGCGAACCACCTTGGATTTTCTCATAGAAATAGAATTTTTCTCCAAAAGCAGGAATACTGGACATAATACGGGCAGCCGAAAACTCTTCTTTTACCTTGCGTGGCTGAAATTCCTCCACATTATGCTTTCGCATCCATTTTCTTAATCTGAAGAGATGTACTCCCAAAGTATGGGTAAGATAATAATCTCCATTGTTGTCACATTCTAATGAGAGATCATTCCACCGCATAGCAAGATGCTCTGCCTGATCCTCAATGTTTAGATAGCGTAGATGGTGCGCTTTTAGCAAATCATAGTCTGAAAGCGATACACCCTTTGAATTCTGATTTGAGAAGAATGTATATGCCAGATCAAGATTGCTGTCATTAAGAATAAGTACAGAGAAAATCAGGTGATGAGACAGACGTTCCAACATGGCTATGTCTGTATTCCTCTGATTGAGAGTTCTAATCAGTGCTTTGTTATTGGCCACATGGAGACGTGCGTCTTTTGATATGAATTTTTGTTTAAGCAAAGGCATCTGCCCCGTATATCCTAACTCGCGCATAATAAGCGTTAAAGTGACAAGGCGTTGTTGTCCATCAATTATGTTGTAAAGAGTGCAATCATCCACAGTTCTTCTTTGTAAGATGATAGATCCTAAATGATAGTCACTGTTGCGAGGCATTTCAAGTAAATTATCCCAAAGGTCTGTAACATTTTTATCTTCCCAGCAATAGGTTCGCTGATAATCGGGAATAACCAAATTGGAAGAAAATAAATCTTGCAAATTTTTGGTTTCCAAAACGACCTTTTCTTGAGAATTGGTAAGTTCTTTAAACTCTAATTCCCGTGTATATGGGCTGGAAATCTCATTTTTTCTGTGAAGATTGAATTTATCAATACAATCTGTCAGCAACGGATCGAAAAACATTATCAGCTTCTGGAATGCATTCTTTATGTCCTCCCAATTATTGATTGTAATTTCAATACTGCATCGTCCTTTACATTTTCCCCATTGATGCCATGATAAATCCGGATTGGTCTCTGTCTGCTTCTGTAAATAACGTAAAAAACGCATATAGTCGGTTTGAGTATAGCGTCCTTCTATATGAAGTTCAACTAATCCATTCCATTCATTATCTATACGATATTCATAATGAATAGAAGAGTCATTTACTGGAGTTGAGATTTGGATATATCTGTTATACTGCCAGGTTCTTGAAGGAAATACTCCATGGAATTTTTTATCTACCCAACAACCTTTCAGATAATTATATAAGTATTGGTCTATGTTACAATAATTAGCCATATTTATTTAATCGCTTGCTTCACAAGGCTCATGATATATTCTAAATATTTAGTATCCGAGATTTTGAGTTCATAATCTCCATTGCCAAAATGTCCGACAGTTGAAATATCCCTTGTTAATTGCTTACTATCTTCTAAATGTCCTTTAGCTACATTTATAGTAAGCTTTATTCCATTTTTCTGGATTTCAAGTGCACAAATATGGCTGTTGGCCTTTTTGAATGAAATATACCACTTTTGTGGTTTAACTTCAATTTCTGTATTCAAATTAAGAATTGCATTCTTATAACTCTCGTATAATTCTACAACATCGTCAGATTTTCCTTTTAATAAATTTTCCTCCGAATACTCTTTAATTTTCTCTGTCACTTCTTTAAATTCCGGACTATTCTGCATCACTGTTTTAATGCTTGCCGATGCGTGACTTTTGCGAATAGGAGTAATGGATACACTATCATTCTCATAGCGCTTCACTTCCCATAACTCAATGGATAAATCTTTGAAATTGACAGCCTCTCGTTGGTTAGGCGTAAACCCTTGTGATACAAACACGACTTTTGTCTGCGACCAGTCCACATCATTCCGTTTCAAATTCCCTGCTTGTGTTTCATTATATTCCAGAATAAAATCAGCCTGATTTTGCAGCATTAGGCTTAGGTAAGTAAACCCTTGATCTATGACACTGGAGTTTCTTTCCCTCTTATATTCAATGATAACAAAAGCCTTTGATTGAGGATCAAAGGCAAGCGTATCAATACGGCGGTCTTTAATCGTAAATTCGGACTTTATCATTTCAAGTCCCATGATTTCGGACATATTAGTTTCAAACATGCGTTGAATATCTCTTTCCAATTTAAAAGGCTTTTCTTTTATTTCAGAAAAGATGCCTGAAGTATTATATTTGTAAAGTGCCATAATCTTATTTTGAATTGTTTATTGCTGTAAAGGTAAGAATTCTTTTGATATTACTATTTTAGATTTTTGTCAGTTTGATTAAACCGATTGATAAACAAACTTTTAGCGAATTGTTTGAGAAGTGGCGGTAACGAGTTAGCGACCGTACGAATTTCAGCGCTTTGCGTTGCTATGCTGTCAAATAACTCTTTCAGTTGCAAATATAGGTACTTTTTCCAAAAGTACCCAATGTCTTTTGTAAGAACAGCTTTTTAAGCGCATTTTTCCCCCTGCCCGTAAAGTGGTGATGTTTCGTGAAGCTATCTCAATACGGGTAGCTACAAGAATCCGGTAAGTAGTAGAGTAATCATTTCCATAACTCACGGTTCTAATCTGTTCGATAGATTCGTCATAGACTTCCTGCATTTCTTTGTTACTTACTTGTTGTGAGGTTCCAGACAATAGCCCGAATATCCTCATTTTCATTAAATCATTCATAACTATAACTTTTTAGGTTAATATATTTATTGAAGCATTTGCTTTGCTATTGAATGATTCTATTTATCTGCTATAACTCAGATGGTTTTTTATTTGTTAGACATTGAGACTCTTTTGCAAAATGAGAGAAGTCTGTATATCCCAACTCATCATACGAATTGCTACTTCCTTTAGAGCGGTAATTCATCAAAGCAATTTTAAACCTCAAGGCTCTAAAGCATTGTTTGGGTGACATACCTAATACCTCTTTAAAGTATCTATTTAGTGTAGGTGTTGATACCCCTACTATCTTACTAACCATATTCGATTTGAAGTCACCACAATGAGTAATGTAATAAACTGCTTTAATTACGGTCTCTAATTTATAATCAGACTTGAAGATATCTATATTTGATAGAAGATAGTTTTCTGCATAGCTAACACGTTCATCAAAGGTCTTTTTAGATTTTAGCTCTTCAATAATTATGTTATCTATATAATTACTCAATGGTTTGTAGCTGTCCAATAAGCAAGGAATATCATCCTTCAAGAACAGATATAACACACCCGGTTTGAATTTAATTGCAAATTCATGTGTTCCCGGTGCATGTATTATGGTTATTGCATCTGTAAGACTACCACATAATTTATCTCCCGTAGTATCTTTGATACCGAGTTTTCTATCCACTTTTAATGTCTGACTTTTATCTGTAAGATTCACAGAGGCGACAATATTTACATTGGGAAGAGCAACTATTGAGAATGGAGTTATTAAATTGCTTTCCGTTGTAATTTCAAAGTAATACTCAACAATATCCCTCAACTCAAAACAGGGGTATTTAATCCTTACATGATCGTTTACTTCATCTTCGTATATAACTTTAGATATCAACATATTATTTTCTGAATAGGTGTAACAACTGTATTCCTAACCCCATAGTTAGCATACGTTCTTTTTTATTTGCTAATAATTTTTGAGTCCAATCAAGTAATCCTCCATCGCCAATTTCATATTCTACACCATCAGCTATAATTTTGACTTTAATTCTCATACCGTAGTAATAGTTATTTTGTGAATCTGATTCGGCAATACGAACATCAAAACCACTATTTTTAATATGTGATAAGCTATTAGATATTAATGGACTGTTACTGTCATATTCTTTACAAGGAATAATCTCAAAAAACAGATTATTAAACCCAAAAACACTTTTGCATACATCTTGAGTTATAGCAAAGTGTTTATGTATCTCTGTTTTCTCAAACTCAAAACTACCCGTATCCATACCGCAGGAAATTAGACACAGAATAGGGAAATGGGGTGTAAAGTTGGGATTAGAGAAAACCTGAGTCCGTATAACTCTCGACACATTGCTGAAATTATATGTTTTCTCCGACAACTCGTTGTTTTTCTTCAATGAAGCGTAATGTAAAGCTATTGAATTTGTTGGGTCTGACTGAACTTCTGTATTTCGGAGTGCTGTAAGAACTTTCTTTTGGTTTACAGTTGCCATTATACTACTTGTACCTAATTGAGCAACAGGAGATAACTCGATTAATTCAAAACTGCTATTTGCTACTATTTTACAACACTCTAACTCTTCTTCTTTAAATTTTAGAAAGTCTAATTGTGCAGGTTTAACGAGTTTGTTTTTAGTATATTTGCCTAATAGTGAAGAGGGAGTTTCTTGCATAACTCGTCTTTCAAACACCTCTAAAAGCAAAGAATTTAACTCTGAACCACTCAATTTATTAGACAGTATATCAACAATTTCATTTAAGTTGTATCTGTCGATTATATGTTTTATTGCTTCATCTTTCATGTTTTCCTTATACTATATATATGTTCATCAAATATTTGTCCTTTTTTTATCACAGACGATTTAATAACAGCCTCTTTCTCAAAACCAACTTTTTCTAATACCTTCATTGATGCCATATTATATTCAAAAATATTTGCATATACTCTTTGCATTCCTAATTGATTAAAAGCTATTTCAACTAACAGTTTAACAGTTTCTGTTGCATATCCATTTCTCCAATATGGTTCGCCAATCCAGTATCCGACTTCTGCATTAATTCTATATACATCGCTTTGAGGATTCAAGCTACAACAGCCAATAAATTCATTTTCTGAATATATTCCAAACACGAGTCCTAATTCTCCTGTCTTAGCTAATTCAATAAAAGAAACTGCATTATCAATCGTGTAGGGATGAGGAAATATATCACGTAAGTTTTTAGCAATCTCATAGTTATTTGCTAACTGAGATATTACCCAAGGTGATTCATTTTCTATTTTACGCAACTGTATCATATCTATACTTTTATCTTTTTACAAAGATATGCCTATTTATGAGATGATTAGGTGTAAAAATGAATCAAATTTCATATTTGCACCTAAAATTGAGAGTTTTGCAAGAGAAATATATTTTATTTAGCAATATAGATTAACCGATTATTTATATCTTTGTAATCAAGTTATTTGAAGCGATGGAAAAACACAGCAGACTAAAGTGGTTCGCCCATTTCTATATAAATTGTCTATGACTATTTTTTTTTATGATGGGGCATAGGGTGGCAAATTCTCATTCCGAAATGCTGTCTTTCAATATGATAACCAAAGATAATTCTGCACAATATTTGATTAGTAGTGAAACTATTATCGATAATTCAAAGGATTGTTTATTTCCCACTCTAATCAAGGTTAAAACAGATGAAAGTATTTCGTTTGTGTATCCAATTATTGAAGCCTTTTCAATAGCTACTTAAAAGGGATGTCTGCTGTTTCATCCCGACTACACCACTCGGTTGTCATAAATCGTAGCTTATTGTGCAGACCAACTACATTTATATGCAAATTATTTGGGAGACTTGACTAAAAAGGAGATAGGTTCATCTGCACAAGAATATGTATTAGCAAAAACAATGGATACAGCAAAGGAGTTGCTTGCTGATCCTATTAAATCAGTCAGTAATGTTGCCTACGCTTTAGGATATCAATATCCACAGTATTTTAGTAAAGCCCTCAAACAATACCGATATTTGTTTTCGTAGTCGGTATTCACAGAGGTTACATTGAATATAATGCAATTTTCCCCCATTTTTCTCTTTTCAGAAGAAAAAACGGGTACATCGACATTCATATTCAACTCGTTAGTTATATGATATTATTTCTCCTCCTTCACCATCTTTCTCCATCTCTGAAATGCTCTCATCAAGCTTTCTTCTTCCACCAACTCTACCATATTATAATGTGCGACAAAAGTTTCCATTGATTTTTTGAACATGATGCCGTGGCAGTATTTATTTTCCAGGAGAAATTCATAAAGTTCGGCCTTCATTTCTACTTCCATTGCTTTTTCAATGATAAGTGCACTGTCATGACCTATATAATTATATACATTTGGATTTTTGCCGTTTCTAGGGTGGGGGAGAGTGAAGGTGATATTTCCGGTTTCGTGCCATGAGGCATTGGGAGGGTGTGGGATGGAAAGTTGGTGGAGGAAGTGGTAGATAGGCTGGGTGTCGAGAAGATGGATGGCGGAAAGCGAGGAAGAAAAGCGGTCTGGAGGTACATCGAGGTGATTTTTATAACGCACGTACATGTAAGCCGCTAGATAGGGCTTAATTTGGAAAGTAACTGTAACCATTGTTTTTTAGATTTTATTTGTAAAATATTTATCAGAGGAGTACTGCTTTTAGTATTGGCATTTGCATTATTGTGTTGAGAAATTTCTTATAAAAGGAAGGTACGATAGACTGCTTGTGCAATGATTTGGTTTTCAGATGGTTACATAAGTGTTTTTTGGTTTAAAACCAACGGGTCGTTCCTTTAAAAGGAACGGCCCGTTGCACACCGAGGAACACCCCGTTGGTTTTAAAGCAACGAGGCGCTCCTTAAAATCAAGAGATAAAACTATAGTAAATATCTCAAAAATTGAAATCATGAAATAATCTAATCTTTTTCAATGTAAAGAAATTGTATCGCTATGTATTTGAGTGTTTTTATCTGTATAAAGAAACATACCGAGTGTCATATATGAAGAATTTTCAGATAATAGCTATTTAACATAGTTTAAACGAGACTCTTTTATAATTCTGATTTTATTTTATGTTTAAGGTAAATTTGAAATTTAATTATAATGTTGATGAAAGGTTTAATAGGAGGCTAATTGAGGTAAAATGGCTATAGATTGCTTCATTAAAAGAAAAATCACCAAGTTCTATCAGAACTTGGTGATTTTTCGTACTCTATTTATATTAAAATAAATATATAGTTATTAAAATAAAAATTATCAATCTTTTTCAGATTCTATTTATTAACAATTCCTTTTTGGTATTATATAATGGAACAAAAGTATATATTCTTTTTGCAAAAAACAACGAAAAGACATATTTTTTTTGTGAAATCGTTATATGGATTGATCGAAAAAGTAAAATCAAGCAACATTTCCTCCCTAGATGACATATTTGATGCAAAAACACAACAAAAGCAATGAATCGTAATTAAGTTCTGATAGAACTTATCGAAGTGTGAAAAGTGAGTTTAATTGTTTTAGGGCTATTTAATAATTTAAAAAGAGATTTATGAAGAAAAAATTAGCGCTGCTATTTGGATACCTTTTTATAGGTATCGGGCTGATAACAGCTCAAACGCAGAAAGTCATGGGAACGGTGATTTCCGATGATGACAAACAACCTGTTGTAGGGGCTTCAATTGTCGTAAAGGGCACTAACTTAGGTACAATAACAGACATAGACGGGCATTTCACACTATTGAATGTGCCAAATTCAGCAAAAATATTGCAAATTTCATATATAGGTATGAAAACGGAGTCGGTTCCTGTTCAGCCGACTGTTAGAGTTATTTTAAAATCTGATACACAATTGATGGATGAAGTTGTTGTAGTTGGCTACGGTTCTGCCAAGAAGCTAGGTTCGGTAGTCGGTTCGGTGACAACAGTAAATAACAGTAAGATAGCCAACAGACCTGTGGCTAATGCCGGAGATGCATTACAAGGTCAAGTTGCCGGTTTACAGGTATTTACTCCCAGTGGGGAACCAAGTGGAAGTGTTGTAATGCGATTGCGTGGAGTTAGTTCGATCAATTCAAATACAGAACCTCTTTTTATTCTCGACGGTTCACCCATTTCTTCCGGAGCATTTACAGCATTGAATCCAAACGACATCGAAAGCATGACGGTATTGAAAGATGCTTCCTCAACAGCTATATATGGCTCCCGTGCTGCTAACGGGGTCGTGATAATGACTAGTAAGAAAGGAAAAATGGGACAGAAAGCCCGTGTTAGCATCAATGCACAATATGGCTGGTCGAAAATGACAGGAGATAATATAGAGATGATGAACACTGAACAATGGCTTAACCTGCAGGAAATGCTAGATCCGGGAAAAGCATACGACACTACATTTCAAAAACGGAAGAAGTTCTATATAGATAATGGTATATCTACCGACTGGGCGGATGTATTCTTCGGAGATGCAGCTCCTACCCAACAGTACGATGTAAATGTGGTTGGTGGTTCCGAAGGTATCAACTACTATATTTCATTTGGACACTATGACACGGATGGAATTATGGACGACTCCTCATTGCGTCGCGAGACTTTACGCAGTAATGTAGAAGTAAAGGTGACCGACTGGCTGAAAGCCGGGATTAATGTGAACCTTTCCTATCAGAAATATAATACGACAACCTTTGGAACGGAAGCCAACAGCGTTTATAACAAAGCGTATGCCGCACGTATTTATCGTCCCGACCAGACGATGAACGAGATATTGACCGACGAAGAAGGTAATTTCACTGGTTATGGCAAACGTCTGGATTATTTAAACGATATGGGATATTATAGTCCGTATTACCTGGCAGAACTTCAACCCAACAACCGGAGTACGGTGCGTATCAATGGCAATACCTTCTTTAATATAAATCCGATAAAAGGCTTGAACATTCGTACCTCACAGGCAGTCGATGCTTTTGATTATCGTAACTCACATAAAGCCTATCCGGAAGGACCGTTTGAAGGGGCAGGAGTGGCATCCGAGTCGTTTGAACGTTATTATTCCTTCACGTTCACCAATACAGCGGAATATAAGTTCAGTCTGTCTGGTAAACATCATTTTACTGTATTGGCTGGGCAGGAGTCCATTATCACAAAGAATGAGAATTTCTCGGCAACTTCTAAAAAAATGGTAGACACACGAATGATGCTAATGGCAGCAGGGGCAGAGTCAGAAGTGCCGTTACATACCATGTATGACAAGGTTTTCAATTCTTATTTCGGTACAATCAGCTACAGTTTCGCTGACCGCTACTACATCGATCTGGCAGCACGACGAGACGGTTCTTCGTTGTTTGCTAAAAATAACCAGTGGGCAAACTTTTATTCGATGGGAGCCATGTGGGATATGAGAAAAGAAAATTTCCTGCAGGACGTTTCATGGTTGAACAGTCTGCAGTTGAAGGTGAGCTATGGAACAACAGGTAATTCCGGTATCAGTGCCTATAATGCGTTGGCATTGGTCGGCTCCGGTTTGCTGTATAACGGGCAACCGGGAATTGCTCCTTCTACCGTCGGCAATGATAATCTGACATGGGAAAGCATGAAGACATTGAATATAGGAATCAGTACCAAAGTCTTTGACCGCTTTTCAGTAGAATTGGAGTTTTATAACCGTCAGACGGACGATATGCTGATGGGTTATCCGCTGTCGTATACTACCGGACATGGCAGTAGTGTAGAAAATGTAGCAAGTATGCGCAACCGCGGTTTTGATATTACATTGGGGGTGGATATTCTAAAAATGAGAGACTTCTCATGGAGTGTTTCCGGAAATCTGAATTATAATAAGAATGAAATAACCAAACTGTTTAACGGACTGGATGAATATACCTTACCTGATACCGGTTTGAAAATGAAAGTTGGCAAACCTTGGGGAGAATACTACTATGTAAGATGGGCAGGGGTTGATCCGCGTGACGGATATAATACGTGGTATGGTAAAAATGGAAATCTGACGAAAAGTTATTCGGAAGAAGATGCCGTTTTTGTAGGCAAGCAACGCTATGCTCCATGGTCCGGTGGTTTTGGTACCCAGCTAGGATGGAAAGGAATTTCCGTCAGTGCCGATTTCTCCTTTATGCTCGGCCAGTATATGTTGAATAATGAACGCTTTTTCACAGAGAACCCCACTTTCGCAGGCTCGGACAATCAGACGGTAGAAATGCTTACCATGTGGCAAAAACCGGGAGATGTAACCCGAATTTCTACTCCCGACTCTCCAATGCAGTTTGATACGCATTTGCTGGAGAATGCTTCATTCATGCGTATGAAAAACCTGACTGTCGGGTATACTTTCCCTGCCAAACTGATTCAGAAAACAGGGGTAATCAGTAATGCCAGAGTCTATTTTGTGGGACGTAACTTACTCACGGTAACTAAATATAAAGGATATGACCCGGAAGTGGACAGTAATATCCAGCTGGGTAACTATCCCAATACCAAGCAATATTCTTTCGGGGTCGAACTAACTTTCTAACAATATAAAGAATGGTGAATATGAAGAAAATATCTATGATAGTATTGACTGTACTGACATTTGGAATGACTTCCTGTGATATGGATAAAATGCCTTACGATGCTATTCCGGCAGAGGAAGCATTAACAACCATAGTCGGTTTTGAAGAAGCGCGTGCCGGTATCTATTCCGTATATTTAGGACTGACGGGAGGAAGCTATGTACTGGCTCCGGAAGTTCAGGCGGATGCCTTTAATGCAGTAGCGGATTTTTCTAATAAATATGGTGAGCTGCACCGTTGGACTTTCGAGAGCACCAACTCTACCGTAGAAACAATCTGGGCAAATTGCTATGCTGCTATCGGACGTGCCAACTTCTTTATTGACGGGGTAGGCAAGATCGATGAAAATCCGGAGATAGAGTTGACGGAAATCCAAAAACTGCAGATTAATGTATATGAGGGGGAAGCTTATTTTACAAGAGCATACTGCTACTTTTATCTGGCTACCTTATTTTGCCGCGATTATGATGTAGCTACCGCAGCAAACACTCCGGGACTGCCTCTTCAGGTGAAATATGAACCCAAGCTTGCTGCTACCCAGTATCCGGGACGATCCTCACTGGAAGATACCTATAAACAGATATTGGAGGACCTTGAAGAAGCCGAGGTGCGTATAGAAACAGCCAAAAATGGTATTGCTGATTATGACAGATATATCAATGGCGCATACGTGACGGTCAATACTGCTCCCAAGAACTGTGGAAATTATATCACAGTAGATGTAGTGACTGCCCTGAAAGCGCGTGTTGCTCTGCAAATGGATGACTATGAAAATGCTGCCAAATATGCAGGTGACTTGATTAATTCGAACAAATATCCATTATCGAACACAGCAACAGATTTTGAAAGCGTATGGAAGAATGACAAGGGAACGGAAACCATCTGGCAGATTGCGATGACTAGTGCCGACGATGCTGGCGTACCCTTGGGAACTATTTTTATTGGTTATCCGACAACAAAGAAGGATTATATTCCTACACAAACACTGATTGACCTATACAATGAGAAAGATGTCCGGCTGACTACTTATTTCGGAAAGTATCACTTAGCCGTTTCGTCCGGTAATGCTGCGGATATCTATTTCTTTAATAAATATCCGGGTAATGAATATTACAATGCATTGGGGAGCGAAACACGCTATTTGAATCAGCCGAAGCCATTCCGTATTGCAGAAATGTATCTGGTTGCCACGGAGGCTAATGCCAGAATCGGGAGTGCAACTTCTGTGGAAAAAGGCAATAATGCCTTGAATGCATTAAAGAAAGCGCGAATTGAAGGATTCACCAATGCAACCTACGATAAGGAAGCTTTGCTAAATGAGGTTATGAATGAACGGGAGCGGGAACTTGTAGGTGAAGGCTACCGCCTGATGGACCTGAAACGCTGGGGAAAAGGTGTGAAACGCGGAAAACCGCAAAGTAAAGGATTAGTGCTTTTTCCGGGACAGGCAAGTACTGACGGACTGGATAAGCCCGTTGATGACCAGCGAATACTTTGGCCTATTCCAAAAACGGAAATGGATGCCAACCCTCAATTGGCAGGTCAGCAGAATCCGGGATATTAATAAATGAATAATGTAAATCATCAAACACTTGAGTAAAATGAACTATCTGAAAATATACACCCTTCTTCTGTGCACCGTCCTGACCACTGCCTGTTCGGACGATGAGGAACAGTTTAATTCCGGAGCGGCTACGGTAAATTTACAGGAGACAGTAATGACGGTGAAGGAGTCTGCCGGTTTATGCACTGTGCCCGTTGTAGTGACAGGCGAACATACCGGAACTATCCGCGTGACATTCGAATTAATTGATCATACAGCAAAAGAGGACGAAAACTATATTGTTACAACAAAAACATTGCTTATCCCTGCCGGACAAGAAACTATAAATTTTGAATTTAAAACCGTTGATGACAAGCTTGTCAATGACGACCGCTCTTTTGATATTGAAATAGCCGATGTGAAAGGAGCCTCTATCGGTGAGAATAAGCGGTTGGCAGTGACTATCAAAGACAATGATTCCAGTTTATATGAGACGCTTTCGGGAACCTGGGTGTTTACCGGAACGGCTTCTACTAACCAAGTTACTAATGCGCCGGTGGGATTTTCCGTGAAGGTAAATACAGTGGAAGAAGGTACGGAAGCATATGGGCACTATCTGGTTTGTTCGAATAAAAACGGATTTGATCCGGATAACGATATTGAGTGGGAATTCAGCTGGCGGTTACATTATGAATATGATTCGGCAACACAGAAAACTTACATATCCCTTGTGCCGGATGAAGATGTCGCTTCTTATGGCCCGTACACCATTCGATTCAGGAGACTGGCTTTGGACGGAAGTATTTCCGACGTGTATCGGGGAGAGTATGATGCTGAAACTAGCACAATTACATTTGAGAATGCCAATCTGATTGGTGATATGTATAAGGACGGTCTGATACAAATGCAAAAATTCAGACTATTTGGTTGTAAGATGGAATACATCAGATAAGAATCAAATTATTAACATAACAAATATATAAGAATTTATGAGAGCATTAATTGTCTGCATTACCCTGTTGTTTGCTTTTCTAACCTGTGCCATGGCACAGATTCCATCAGTCAAGGTCGAAGATACTAAAGGAGCACAGGTTAACACCGCCTCCCTGGTTAATCACAAGACACCTATGATTATTTCTTTTTGGGCAACAACCTGCAAACCCTGTATTCGTGAGTTGGATGCTATTAATGAACAATTGCCCGATTGGCTGGAAGAAGCCAAGTTCCGTGTGGTGGCTGTTTCTACAGATGACAGCCGTTCTACGGCTAAAGCACGTGCATTGGCGGAAGGACACGGATGGGATGATTTTATCATGCTGTATGATAAAAATCAGGAATTTATGCGGGCTATGAATGTGAGCCTGACTCCACAGGTATACGTGGTGGATGCGGATGGAAAGATCGTTTATTCACACACCGGGTATGCTCCGGGTAGTGAACTGGAACTACTGAAAGCGATAAAGAAACTGCAGAAATAGAGAAGTATTATTATTCATAGATAAACGCAATGACATGACTAGAATAAGAATTCAGGTGTTGGCTTTATTAGCGTTGGCATCAACTCTGGCCCATGCGCAGGATGATAACAAGAAAGGTTATCTGACAGGGAGCTTTGAAACAAATACGATTTATTACCGGGATGACAGCAAGACGGAAGCAGAGTCACCGGAAGATCATTTCGGCTCGAACAATTATCTGAAGTTGGATTACTATCAGGGGAAATTTGCCGTAGGTGTGCAATTGGAAGCCTATGAACCTGTACTGGTAGGGTATCCCGCAGAACTGGAGAAAGCAAAACTGACCAACTATTATGTATCTTGGGCAGATAAAGACTTCTCCGTAACAGCGGGTACATTTTATGAGCAGTTCGGGAGTGGACTGTTATTCCGTAGTTGGGAGGACCGTATGCTCGGATTGAATAATGCGGTGATGGGAGCACGTTTTACCTACAATTACAAGAATATTGTAGGTGTGAAAGCTATTTGGGGAACTCCACGATTCGGTATGGATTTTTCTGATACGCAGGTACGTGGTGTAGATGTAAGTTTCTCCCTATCTGACTTGCTTCGTTGGCAAAACTCTTCTTTGAGTATCGAAGGAGGAGCATTAAACCGATATGAGAAAATAAATATCGACCTGAAAGAAGAGGGAGGAAAACCTTATTCGAATGGTTTCTCGGGACGGGTAAATTTTGAACGTTCCGGATTTACAGCGAAGGGTGAGTATGTAGACGGGGGTAATAAGTATTATAATTTCATTCACGACGACAAGCTTTATGCAAAGAAGCGTGCCAATGCACAATTGCTGGAACTGGGATATAGCGGCAACGGATTAGGGATAAACCTGACCGGACGTCGTTTGGAATGGATGAGCAGTGAAATTATTGCCGGTAATGGCTCCACTTCGAATCTGTTGAATTATGTTCCGGCTATGAGTACGCAATATACCTATATGTTGACCAATTTACATCCTCACACTCCACAAATAGGAGATGTGACAAAAGCAATCAGCGGGGAGATGGGCGGACAACTGGATGTTTTTTATCATTTCAAAAGAGGAACGGTTATCGGAGGCAAACGCGGTTTGAAATTACATGCTAACTTTTCTACCTATTATGCTTTAGAAAAAGAAGGTACAGCACAGATAGGCAACTTGTCATTCCGTGATTTTAGTATTGATGTGGAAAAGCAATGGACGAAGTCATTCAAAATGAATTTGCTTTACTCCATGCAAGAATATAGTCCTTCGTACGGAGCGAGTAAGACGACCAACCTGTCGAATATTTTTGTGGCAGACTTACAATATAAGTTTACCCCTTCTTTCTCAACCCGTATGGAGTTACAATATCTTACTACACAGGAAGATAAGAAAGATTGGATGGCCGCTTTGCTGGAAATAAACTTTGCTCCTGCATGGAGTATTTATGGAAGTGACATGTATAATCACGGTAAAGATAAAATCCATTATTACAATGTGGGAGCCAGTTATGCCAAATCCCGTACACGTGTCGCTTTGAGTTATGGGCGTAATAAGGAAGGGTATGTCTGTTCAGGTGGAGTTTGCCGGACGATTCCTAAATATACAGGTGCTAACCTGACGATAACTACTTCTTTTTGAGTGCAGCGAATCATTTATTAATTAGAATATAGAATATGAGAAAATTTACAATGTTTTTTATGTCAAGCCTGATATGCCTATGCGGATGTTTTATGGCATGTAGTGGCAATTCTGACGACAATGAAGTGCCGGATAACGGTGAAGTGACGGGACCTATTACTCTGACTGTGGATAAAGCCAAGATTGAAGCCAATGGAACAGATATGGTGACTTTTACGGTGACGGATGCTAATGGGAAAGTACTGACAACTTCCGAATATATTAAAAACGTATATTTTGAAGATCTTACTACCGGTGATTATCTGGAAAGACGTACCTGTACATTCTCGGCAGTAGAAAACGGGACTCATAAGTTTAAGGCGTATTATTTGGACTGGGAGTCGGATGAAGTTTCCGTAACTGTACAGAATCGTAAGAATTATGAGCTTTTTTACCGCAAGGTGGGTGTTTTTAAGATGACCGGAACTTGGTGTACTTATTGTCCGGCTATGACTTCATCATTGAAGAAAGTGGAAGAAAAGATACCGGGACGTATGGTGAAAATGGCTTTTCACTCTTCCAGCAGTTCTGACACCGACCCGTTCCACCTGTCACAAACAAGCACAATTATGAGCCGTTTCGGAGCATCCGGTTTTCCTACTTGCATCTATGATTTGAAGGTGATGTCGATAGATAGAAATGTTAGTGTAATCAAACAGACCTTACAAGATCAGATTAGAAAATATCCGGCTACATGCGGAATCAAGGTGAATACATCTTATAATACTTCTATTGGTGAGATAACGGTAAATGCAGCATTGAAGTCAAGCCAGGGAGGAGAATATGATCTGGTGTATGTCTTGGTTACTGATGGTTTGACCGCATCCGGAGGAAATGAATCCTCGTATGACTATACAGTCAGAGCTATCTCCAATAATTACCTGTCAATGTCAACAGACGGACGATTCACTGTAAATGCAAACGAAGAGCATACTGCCGCAACTTTCATTATTTCTAATGCCAAGAACCTGAATCCTGCAACATCGCGGGTAGTGGTTTATGCATTGCGGAAAGTTGATGATGCATATATGGTGGATAATATAACCGAATGTTCTATCAATGGTAGTATAGACTATCTTTATAATGATTAGATCCTATGAATAAATTATACTCGACAATTCTACCAATTGTAATGATCCTTTGTTTATCAATGCTGTCATCCTGTTCCGGCAGTTCGGACGAAACGGAGAACGGAGGGACGGATGACGGCATTCTGCGTATTACGGCCGATAAAACGGCTATACAGGCAGATGGGGTGGAGAAGGTGACTTTTACAGTTAAGTTGGGCACAAAAGATGTAAGTAACGAGAGCACCATGAACCTGATTTTAGTAAAGGAATCGGGAGAGGAAAATATGGATTACAGTGTTCGTGCTTTCAGTACTTCAGTGCCGGGTACATACGTTTTTAAGGCCCGTTATTATGAAGGAAAGTCAATAGTCAGTGAAAATGAAGTTAGCGTTCAGGCTACCTCCGTATCAGGGGGAGTCAGCTATTATCATAAATTGCTGGGGATGCAGTTTACCTCTGTCGGGTGTCAGGCCTGTCCGGCACTTAGTACTACATTGAAAGCCATTCAGACTGAACAACCGGGACGATTAGCGGTGGCTTCTTTCCACATGGACTTCGGTGGGGTGACCGATCCTATGAGTACGGCAGCTACTAACAACTACCGGACTAATATTCTCGGTAATTTCTCGGGACTGCCCCGTTTCTTTTATAATATGCGAAAAGGTACGAAAGAAATGATCAGTATTAAGAGCCAGATTGAAAAAGAACTTCAAAATGAGTTGAGTAACTATCCCGCCTCTTGCGGTGTGGCCATTGAATCAGTGCATAATGCTGCTGACCGTACAGTAATGGTTACCGCCAAAATAACTTCTAACGTGACAAATACCTATCGTTGCCTTATCTATCTGGTAGAGGATGGAATTAAATATACCCAAATGAATGGAGGGAATGATTATACGCATAACAATGTGGTTCGTGCGGTGGTATCTACGTCATTGAACGGTGACCGTTTCAATGGGGAGGTAAAGGCAGGAACAGAAGCTACCATGCAACGGTCTTGCCAATTGGAACCGGGATGGAATGTGGATAATATGCGTGTTATTGTGTCGATGCTGACAACGCTGGATGGGGGAAAAACTTATACATGTAACAATGTAAATGAGTGTAAGCTTGGAGAATCGGCAGATTACCTGTATAACGAATAAAAAAGAACTATGTATATAAATGTTTATAAAATACTATTGTTGGTCTGCATGTGCGGCATAGGTATATGCTGGATTTCCTGTTCAGGTAATTCTGATGATTCGGAAGAGACAGAAGTGCTTTTGAATGTCAGTAAGAATACGCTGATTGCTGATGGAAAGGATGTTATAACCTTTACGGTAACACATGCCGGAGTAGACATCACTGCTGATGCAGTCATCCGTTCCGTAATGGACGGGCAAATTTTGGATGGAAGCACATTTTCTACTTCCAAAGTCGGGATGTATGCTTTTGAGGCATCTTACGGCAAGTATGTATCCAAATTGATAACGGTGATTGCGCGTGAAGCACCTGGCACGCCCTCCAAGTTTGTAAGGCGCATTTGTGCAATGGAATTTACCGGGACGTGGTGTGCTATGTGCCCGGCTGGAATGACTCGTTTGAATTATCTGATAAGTTCTAGCTATGAAGGTATTGTTTATATGATGGCTTTTCACGTCAATGGTTCGCCTGCTGATCCGATGGTTATCGATCAGTCTTCTATCCTGTCCAATAAATTTGGTTTATCTGCTTACCCCTCGTGTGTCGTTGATATGCGTGGAAAAATGGGATTGTCTGAAAACTATGATGTCATGAGGTCTGTGTTCAATGAATCACTGGATAACTACCCTGCCCATTGTGGAGTGGGTATCCAGTCGCAATATGATGGACAAGCAACCGTTACAGTGAAAGTTAAATCGGAAAAGGATGCTGAATATCGTTTAATCTTATACGCAGTAGAAGATGGATTGAAATATCAACAGAATGACGGAGGAATCTATCGTGATTACACACATAATCATGTAGTACGCAAATTACTGTCTGCTAGTGTCGATGGCGATAAGTTGGGGCAGATAGCAGCAGGTATGGAAAAAGGCATAGAGTATACTGTAATTATGGACGAAGGATGGAAAGCAGAGAATATTTCTTTTTATGCACTGGTTACTGATAAAAACGGCTATGTAAATAACCTAGCAGTTTGTAAGGCAATCAATGGCGATACCGATTATGAATATGTAAATGATTAGTCATATTTATCACTTTTAATTATGAAGAAAAAATTATTTAGTTTATTACTCATGTTGGGATTTATTTTAGTTGTAAGTCCCATGGTCTTTTCGTGTTCGGATAGTGACGAACCGGGCGTAGAACCTGATGTACCGGTAAATCCGGACCCATCGCTTCCTCCCAACCCTACACCTATAAAATGGGGTGAAAATGAAGTGGATGGCGGTGAGCGTGGAGTAGGTATTAAAGTTACTAGCAATACCGAACATAATTTTGTATTTGAGTGTACTCCGGGAGCTAAAGTCCAGTCTTATCGGTTGGACGTATATCCTTTATGCCGTATGTATAATTATTTGTTTGAAAGTGTAGGCAAAGGGGTACAAGCAACAGAGGAAGAAGTGGAAGACCTGATAATAGAAGCTCTCTACAATTCTGAAGGAGCGGGGGCATATACATTTAGCCGGTCGACTTTAGGAGATAGTTATCCGAATGCGGAATTCGATTGGGCTAACTCAAAATATTCCCAGTCGGAAATTGTGCCCGGTGCAGAATATTTGATTATTACTATTGGCTGTAATGATGAAGGTGGACAGAATCCGGCGGATATGAAAATATGTCATCTGAAGACACCGGTTCAGAGTGTGGTAGGCAGTCCTCGTGTGGATATTGATGTAACTACAGGTTATCGTGCAGTTGGTATTCAATATCGTCCTAATGAGGATTGTAAATACTTCTATCAGTTTTGTGGAGATGCGGAGCCTATTGATGCATTTATAAATACGTATGGTAAACCATTGTATATAGATTTTATGAGACATTGGATTAAGGCCGCAGAAGAGGCACAGGTTCCTCAAGAGGAATTGTATTATACGGTAAACTTTGGGTATACGGCTGATCCTAAGAGAATGGTAACTGCTACCAGTATCGGGTTGGATGAGAATAAGACTCCGGGTGAATATGTTCGTCAGGATTTTCATCTGAAGGAAATAGATCAGAATGCAGAAAAGCCGGAATGTAGCTTGGCTGTTAGTAGAGCCGGTGCATCCATGGTTGATATGAATGTGGAAATGAAAAAGAATTGTGTTGCTATGTTCTACCGTATATTCAGCGCCTCGGATTGGGCTCCTTATGAAAATGGGGATGAAGCAACCATGACTGCTTTAGCACAAGCTCTAGATCAAGAAGGATGGGGTGTGAAAAACACAAATTTTGCACATGAAGGTTCATTTAAAGGCACACAATTCCAATATGATTTGGCTCCTAATACTTCTTATGTAGTGGCTTACGTTGGTCGCAATAAATATGGTCAGCTATCTGGAGTGAAGCATGCTTCTTTTTCTACTATAGCGCGCATTACGGATACTCCGGATGCATCTGAAGCTGATATTAATATAACAATCAGCGATCCGGGACGTACAAGCTTGAGATTGAATTATTCTTACAACCAGAACACTGCAGTATTCTATCATCAGTATATTATGACACCGGATTTGCTGGAAGATGGTAATAAAGCGGAGTTGATAAAATATCTGTTATCTGCAGATTCAAATGTATGGCCTGCCGAAGCGACAGGAGGAGTGGAGAGCTTCACTTGGACAGGACTGAATCCGGCTACCGAATATACGTTTGCATATCTGGCAGAAGATTGGAACGGTGTATTGACAGATGTAAAGATTGTGAAAGCTAATACAGAGGCAATTATAGCAGGTCCGAATCCAACAATGGAGCTGGATGGGTATATGAGTGAAATCGGTAATTTCACTGTACATTTCTCTATTGTAAAGGATGTGGCCAAGGTTTATCATACAATTCTTGAGGACAAATATTCTGCCAGTGGTGACTATACTTATCAAGAGTGTATGGACGTATGGAAAGAATATTGTTTGGATTATGGTTTGACAACAGTGAACTCCACTACTCAATCATACGACAAGACAAGTGAAGCCAAACGTTTAGTTGCTTTATGTGTGCCTATCGGTGCTGATAGTGACGGTAATGAAGTTATCGGTGACCTTTATACAGTATTCTATGATAAGGACAAAGGTATAATAACAGATCCTTCCGTATTGTTCCCGGATGCTCCGAAATCAGCAAAGGGGATGATAGGAACGGCAAAACCACAGGTTATCAAGAAAGATAAACGGATTCCTGCCAATATGATCATTAAGGAAGAAGTGAAAAAGAATACTCCGGGGGCGATGATGAGTGGAAGTACTATTTATCTTGATCTGAAAAAACTGGGTAAACATCCTCATGCTAAATAGGGGTTGCTAAAATAAATTATTCCGCACGATGGTGTGAAAGTCTGTCGTGCGGCTTTTCTCTAATCATCAAAAAAATATGGATATGAGAAGAATTCAATTTTTTATGGAGTGCAGGAAAAAGATGTTTTTCCTGATGGCTGTATGTATAGTAATGTTTTCGTCATGTTATAACGACGATGATCTAAAAAACTCTATTTCCGGTCTGGAAGATCGCATGGATAAATTAGAAGCTTCCTTGCAAAATGTACAAAGCGATATTTCTACGTTGAAGACACTGACTGATGCTCTCTCACAAAATAAATCAATAGCTTCTGTATTGGAGAATGAAGATGGTAGTTATACTATTAAATTTTCGGATAAGACAGAGATTACCATTCGGAATGGAGGAAATGGGGAAGATGTTCCACAAATAACCGTGATAAAAGATGAAGATGGCATTTATTACTGGGGAATGACCGGTACGGATGGTAAGAAAACGTTTTTAAAAGATGATGAAGGCAATAAAATGCCTGTGACGGGTACTGCTCCTAAGATTCGTATCAATACAAAAACGAAGGAGTGGGAGATTTCTTCTGATGGTGGAAAGACTTGGGAATCTACTGGTGTGTATGCCTCCGGTGAATCTACGGGAGATACTTCTCTTTTTAGTGGAGTAAGTGAGGACGATGATTATGCTTATTTCACACTGAAGGATGGTACGGTATTGAAAGTCTTGAAATCTAAAGATTTGAAATGCGAGATGTTGTCAGGAAAGCAATATTTTGCGAACGGTGAAGAGAAACTGATACCGGTTGAGATGAGTGGTATTTCAAAATATACTGTAACGAAACCCGACGGTTGGAAAACTTCGTTAACAGGAAAAGGACTGACCATTATTGCTCCTGTGAAAGAAAATCAGTATGCAGAGAGTGGTGGTAAGGTTGCTATAGTAGCTGTTGCATCTAACGGAAAGAGTATTATTTCGGAAATTCCGGTAGTGATAGGTGAAGCTCCTGTGAATATATCAGTTGAGGGGCAGATGGTTTCCACCACTTTGGCAAGTGGAATAGAAGTGTATTATCTGGGAGTGTTGGAAATCAGTGAATATAGTGCAGAATCTGTAGCTGAACTGGTAAATGGATATTCTGCCCGTATGTATATGAAAACAAAAGCTCTTGATAAAGTTGCGTTGGCAGAATTACTGGGCAAGGATCCTGAAGCCGGAATGACATATATGATCTGGGCAGTGCCATCACCAGAAATGGATGAAGCGTGTTTGCCTGATGATGTGATTGCAACTGTGATAAAGACTGCTGCGACTGTAGAATTGAAGGTATCGGATATAACATTTGAAGGTGCAACGGTTTCTGCGACTAGAAAAGGCTGTGAGTCTTATTATACCGGGATTACGAATAAAGCCAACTATTCACCCGATATGGTAATAGAAGATCTTGCTTTTGGTGGCGGAACCAAACAGTCTTCTGATTATAATGGACCATTAGAAGGTAAGGTGTTGGATTTTTTGCCAAGAGTTATACCGGGAACAACTTATGTACTTTGGGCTATTCCTTATAAGATAGAAAAGGGATATACAACAGAAGAGCTGGCAGCAGTGGAGATTTCAATTCCTGCACTGACGTATGACGGAACTGCTACAGTGAATATAGGGACAATAAAATCTACGGTAACTAGTGTTAACGCTCCCATCACTCCGGGGACAAACTGTTACAAATTTTATTACTCTTATATGACAGAACAGGCTATAACCCACTATGCTACAGAAAAAGAGATTATTTCGTATCTTATCGAGAACGGAAATTTATCTAAAGAGGCTGTTGATTTTGAAAGGGCTTCTTTAGAACCGGGTACAAAAGGATTTTTGGTTGCGGTGGCTTTGGATAATAAAGGACAATTGGGCTCATTAATTAAAGTACAGGCCGATTCAAAAGAAATGTCGTATAATTCTTCTATTTCGGTTGATGTATCTATCGAAGCGGGAACCTTATCTACTACTTTGACATTGACACCGACTGGTAACCCTGTGAAATACCGATATATTCACATGAAAATGAGCGAGTTCAAGAATTATCCGTATTGGGGAGATGAAGAAATGGTAAAGCAAGCTTTGATAATGAACAATGAAGTGACTGAAATTGCGGTAGCTGACTTGAACAACCATCAATTGCTCATTGAGGATATACAGTTTAATACAGAATATGTACTCTATATGATAGCGGTTGATGCTGACGGTAATCCGTCTACAACAATGGTTAAAAAGGAATATACGAGCAAAAAGGCAACCTATGTCCGGATAAAAGATACGGACTTGTGGAATGCCAGTGTTCCGGAGGTGAAGATTGATAAGATAGTGAAAGATAAGTTTTATACAATCTCGTATACTGTAATTCCTAAAACTGTATGTAAGATGTTTTACATATGTGTGGCACCTGCCGACTATCTGACTGGTATGTATGATGAACAAATCAGATATGTGATGGCACATGGTGAGAAGCAAACATCTACTTATTCAGGTTCTAAATATACTTCATTACCAACGAATATTAATGTAACCTGGATAGATGAAGAAGGACGCTTTTATGAAGTTTCCAAAACTGTCGTGGAAGCCCCGGCAGAATAATTTTTTAGTTTTCCAATTTAATAAAAAGATAAATGAAAAATATATTTTATAGTTTTTATAGTGTAGTATTACTTGTCTTGTGTCTGTTTACGTTCAGTAACTGTTCGGATAGTGACGACGGAGAAGTGGGAGATAATACGGATAACGGGATTACCGCAATCAGCAATGAAACGGAAAAAGCGGTTTCTCAATATGGAGAGACGGTTGATATTTCATTTACTGCTGTAGGTAAATGGACTCCTTCCCTGCAATATTCTACGGGATCGGATTGGGCCTCGATGACTAATATTAGTGGCAATTCGGCTGCTGGTAAGGGAGGATTTAGAGTAAAGGTTGATAAAAATGAAACCGAAAAGGAACGAATACTGACAGTAGTCGTACAAGTGGAAGGATATAAAACTCCTGTTACTGTTTGTACTATTACACAAAAAGGAGGCTCCGGAACAGCAGTAGATCTGGCTCTTAATGAGTTTATGGATAAATATTTGAAGGAGCATTATCTCTTTAAGGATGAATATAATACATTGGATATAGATTATAAATCAGTATCTTATGATAAATTTCTGTCAACTTATCTTTTACCGATGAAAACCAACATGGAGGATGGAGGTACTTATCGTGCATTCTCTGTCAATGCCGGCAAGCGTTATATCTATTCTTATATTACGGAAACTACTGGTTCCGGTAGAACGCGTGCAAATACTCGTGCAACAAGTGTCGTAGGATCGGGGCTTGGTACGTTTTTCTCTTCTTATATGCCGGATAGAACAACTATTGGGTTATCCATTGGATATGTGTATTTAGAATCTCCTGCTACCAAAGCCGGATTGAGACGGGGTGACGTGATTGTTTCTGTTGATGGGGTTACTTTGAATAAGAACAATTACCAGCAATATATGAGTACTTTGTTTTATGCAGGTGGAGGTGAAACTTTTAAGATCGGCTATAGACGCAAAATCTTTGATGAAAAACAGGGTGGTTATGATTTAGTGGATGGAACGACTACATTAACTACCGGTGCTTACAACAATAGCCCTATCTTGAATTCGATGTTTATAAAAGATAAAAAAGAGAATAAATTCAACATCGGTTATTTGGTTTATCTAAGTTTTGATTTGAACTTTGAGGAAGACTTGAAATATGTAATTCAACAGTTCAAAGCAGAAGGTATCACAGATTTGATTTTAGATTTACGTTTCAATAATGGAGGTTCAGTTGAATTAGCCCGTTATTTAGCAGCTTCCATCGCTGGTACATCACATCGTTCGGATGTATTTATGAAAATGCAACGTAGTTCCGGTGCGGATGAATATATCCGTTTTGGAGATGGTGATGATCTAAATCTTAATTCTGTAAGAATCATCTGTTCTGAAGAAACGGCTTCCGCTAGTGAATTGATAATTAGTGGATTAAGAGGAATTGATTTCCCTGTGAAATTATTTGGTAGCCGCACGGAGGGAAAGAACGTGGGAATGGAAGTGCAAGAGTATAAATATGGAAATAAATATTATGAATTTGCTCCGATTACTTTCCGTTCTTTCAATGCTAAAGATTGGGGTGATTATGCTGATGGCATTGATCCGGATGTCATGTTGAACAATCAAAACTCAAGCTATGAGGATGATATTGATAATGTATTTCCTTATGCTTTCGGAGATTGGGATAATTTTGATTTCAATTATCCATTATATTGGGCACTATGTGATGTTCAAGGAGTGGATCCGACTACAGGAGAACCTGTGAAACGTAGCGGAAGATCAGGAATGACCCGCTCGCAACAAGATGAAATCATTAGAGTACCATCTGTACCTTTGAAACGCCCTGTGGGAACTTTTGGCTCGCTCATTTATAACAAGCCGGAAGTGGAAAACTTATATTAGTAAGACTAAATCTCTTGTGAAATAAATTTTCTCTTAAGTTTAAGGGGATGCTTCTCGGTAAGGTGTTAGTGAGGGCATCCCCATTTTTGCTCTATAAATAAATAGAAATAAAATGGGATACTATGATGAATAAATCGTTATATAAATTAATCATATTCATTGGAATGTTAGGATTAATAAGTAGTTGTTCGGATGATGATTCTGAAAGTAAATCAGAATATGAAGTGGTGGATAATGTAGTAACTAGCTGGGATATTATACTTTCAAATTATTACGAAAAAACACTACCTTTAAGTGAAAGGTTATGTATCGGGGAGAGTGATAAATGTCCTTTGTCGAATACATACATATCAATAGTAAATTATGATTCTGAATATCCGATAGTCATACCGAGAGGTGTCTATCAATGGAATGAGTATGGATTTTGGATAGATAGACCTGTACCTGCGAGTGAGTCTATAAAGGAAATATTTAATTCTGATTGGTATACGACTGTTGTAGTACTATATGGCGGTGAAGGAACATATAATTTTGCTGTAAGAATTTACAATCCTACTTTAAACAAATATTTTGTAACCAAGCCATATCAATTGAAAATATGGAGAGAAGGAGCAGAGGGGGAGTATAAGTGGTTTCGTTCTATTTCACTGGTAAATAATTAATTAACTTTAAAAAAAGAATACTATGAATGATAAAAATATGATGAGTTTGTTAGAACCTATGCAGTATATGGAGCTGCTGTATTTTCTTACAATGCTAGTTACGACTTGAGTAGTTATGGGACTGTAAGTGATGGGAAATCACAATTCATGGAAAGCTTCCGAAAAATAGAAGAAACGGGTTTGCCCGGTGTAGGTGATGCTTACTCTATGATAAATTATGCAGTAGGGACATATACCGGAATAAAAGCTTATTCGCTTGTACATGATGGAATGTGGCGTGGAATGGATGGTAAATGGTATAAAACATCTTGGGGAGGTAACCAATATACAGGGACTCGTGGTACTGTGACGAAAAAGGCTCTACGCTTAGAAAAAATAGGAAAATATATATTCGGTCTTGATGCTATAATTAATGGAGTTGTAATTTGGAACAATATTTCTGAAAAAGATTATCAATTTATATCCCAATCTTCGGCAAATATTGTTTTTGGATATATTTCTACTTATGGTGGACCATATAAAAAATATATTGAGAATGAAAATACTTAAACAAATATATGAATATCTATTTTATCGAACATATATATGGCAGCTTAGATTGTGGGGAGAAAAGAGGTCACCGGAAGTAGCAGGGCTATTACTACCGACCTCATTGTTTACTTTTGTTTTTGTTGGCCCAATAGTTGGAGTATTACATTCATTGGAAGTACAAAACAATGAAGAGTTAGGTATACTTTTGGCTGTTATATTCGCTTTTGTTGCTCATAGATTATTTGTTAGCAATGGACGATATTTGTCTATTGCTGATAAATATCGTAATGAAACTAAAGAAAAACAACGACAACGCATGAAACAAGTTTGGATTTTTTTAGCAATAAATCTTATTTGGGTAATATTTTGCATCTTTTTATTGATCAAAGTGATACCTCCGCCATCAAATGCAGATACCTCTAATAAGAATCCTTCTCAAGAATATATAGAGATGCTGAAAGATATAAGGAACCGACGAGCACAATAGAATATAAACAGTGAAATAAATTTGTTGTATAATAGATTATAATTTTGAACTTAGAAAAATGAGAATTATTTTATTTTTATTATTAGGTTGGTACACTATTGGAAATATACAAGCGCAAATCAAAGAGCCTGTAAAGTTTAAAAATGAGTTGAAAATAACTTCGGAAACAGAAGCCGAAATCGTATTTACAGGATCCATTGAGAAAGGATGGCATGTATATTCGACTGAATTGGGAGATGACGGTCCTATTTCCGCCACTTTCAACCTAGATACAAGTAATCATGTGGAAATAGTAGGTAAACTGCAACCTGTTGGAAAAGAAATCAGTATTTATGATAAGATGTTTGAGATGAATGTACGCTATTTTGAAGATACGGTACAGTTTATCCAAAAAATAAGATTTACAGGAAGTGATTACTTTATAGAAGGATTTTTGGAGTTTGGGGCTTGTAATGATGAGAGTTGTTTACCTCCGACTCAAATCCCTTTTCAATATGGAACAAAAGCAGAAGCGAATATCGCAGTTATAAAAGAGGAGGAAGCGACTCCGGTAAATGTAGTGGAGAAGCAATCGGAAAATGATCTTTGGAAGCCGGTTATTAATGAACTGCAAGAGTTGGGTGAAGAACATTCTCAAGAGGATAAATCCTGGCTGTATGTATTTGTCACCGGATTTCTTGGTGGGTTATTGGCTTTGTTCACTCCTTGCGTATGGCCGATTATTCCTATGACTGTGAGCTTCTTCCTGAAGAGAAACAAAGACAAGAAGAAGGGAATTCGGGATGCATGGACTTATGGCGCTTCGATTGTGGTGATTTATGTGACCTTGGGACTGGCAATTACTTTAATTTTCGGTGCCAGCGCATTAAATGCCTTATCAACGAATGCCATATTCAATATTCTCTTTTTCCTGATGTTGGTTGTTTTTGCAGCTTCTTTCTTCGGGGCGTTTGAACTTACTCTACCGTCTAAATGGAGCAATGCGGTGGATAGTAAAGCGGAAGCGACTAGTGGATTATTAAGCATTTTCCTGATGGCGTTTACACTTTCTTTAGTTTCCTTTTCTTGCACAGGACCTATTATCGGCTTTTTGCTCGTACAGGTTTCTACAACTGGCAGTGTAATTGCTCCTGCTATCGGAATGTTAGGTTTTGCCATTGCTTTGGCTTTACCTTTTACACTATTCGCCCTTTTTCCTTCGTGGCTGAAGTCAATGCCCAAATCAGGAGGATGGATGAATGTGATTAAAGTGACACTGGGCTTTCTGGAACTTGCTTTTGCACTGAAATTCCTGTCTGTGGCCGATCTTGCATACGGCTGGAGAATCTTGGACAGGGAAACTTTTCTAGCATTATGGATTGTGATTTTTGGTCTGATGGGCATATATCTGTTAGGGAAGATCAAGTTTCCGCACGATGGTGATGAAAATAAAGTAGGCGTTACACGTTTCTTTCTTGCACTTGTCTCTTTAGCATTTGCTGTGTATATGATTCCCGGACTTTGGGGAGCTCCCCTAAAAGCTGTCAGTGCATTTGCCCCTCCTGTAATGACACAGGATTTTAATCTGTATTCGAATGAAGTCCATCCGAAGTTCAGGGATTATGATGCCGGAATGGAGTATGCCCATCAACAGGGAATGCCTGTAATGGTTGACTTCACAGGATTTGGTTGTGTGAACTGCCGGAAGATGGAGGCTGCAGTATGGACTGATAATCAAGTAGGCCGTATTATTAATGACAACTATGTGCTTATCTCTTTGTATGTGGATGATAAGACTCCGTTGGACAAGCCGCTTAAGGTTACGGAAAATGGGACGGAGCGTACCTTACGCACGGTAGGGGATAGATGGAGCTATCTGCAACGTGTGAAGTTTGGAGCAAATGCACAACCTTTTTATGTATTGCTGGATAATGAAGGTTATCCGTTGAATAAGTCGTACGCATATAATGAAGATATTACTTCCTATATTGAGTTTTTACAGAAAGGATTGGAACATTACGTAAAATGAATTTAGTCATTTATTTTCTTTTTAACCTGGACTCGTGATCAATAGGGTTAGAAAAAGAAATTGTTTTTAGGTAGTAAGACCGGCATACAAAGCGTGACTTTGTTTGCCGGTCTTTTTTATGTTCCCTTGCCTCCCTGCTTGTCGTTTTTTTCAAGGTATTGGGTTGATTATTTGCTATAAATATTGTTTGTAGGCTTTGTAGTGCCGATAATCGCTTGTCGTTTCATGTCCGTTGAATATGCCGCATCTTTGCATCGTTAACGTTAGCGAAATAATTATTAAACAGTATTCATTTAAAAAAGAAAAGTATTATGGCAATTAGATTTAAAAGAGTTCAACGTCTGTGTGATCCGACAAACAAAGAGGCAGGAAAGAAAGTGTATCCGGTGATTTCTTATCAGTATGATACGAGTGCTACACTGGACGAGTTTGCGAAAGAAATCTCTTCTACTTCCGGTGTCAGTGAGGGTGAAACGATTAGTGTATTGAAAGATTTTCGTACACTTCTACGTAAGACATTACTTTCGGGCCGTTCAGTGAACATTAAGGGATTGGGTTACTTTTTCCTTTCAGCTCAAAGCAAGGGAACGGAAAAGGCGGAAGACTTTACTGTATCTGACATTAGCGGTCTGCGGGTTTGTTTTCGTGCGAATTCGGATATTCGTCTCTTTACGGGAACTTCGACGCGTTCGGATGGATTGAAGTTTAAGGATTTGGATCATATCAACGACTCAAGTATCATTGACGGTGATTCAGGTGAAGGAGGCGAAGCACCGGATCCTGACGGAGGTGCGGGAGGCAATGGTGAAGCACCCGATCCGGCAGCTTAATAAACGGGAAGTCGGGAATTAGCGACTTTGTTTGGAATGGGGCTTCGGCCTCATTCTTTCTTTATAACTACATAAATAGATCAATATGCAAATAACTACAATCCTTGCTTTCATTACTGCTATGGGTGGTTTGGAAGCGGTGAAATGGATGGTGAGATATATCTCTTGCCGGAAAACGGATGCACGGAAAGAGGAGGCAGACGTAAGCAGTCTGGAAGAAGAAAATCGTCGTAAAAAGGTGGATTGGCTGGAAGATCGCCTGACACAGCGGGACGAGAAAATAGACGGGCTTTATATCGAGCTTCGCAAGGAGCAGGAAGAGAAGATCAACTGGATACATAAATGCCATGAAGTAGAGTTGGCACAGAAAGAGTCGGAGGTGAAAAAGTGTGAGATCAGAGGGTGTGTGAAGCGCATTCCTCCTTCGGAATATTAATGAGGTTAGTTGATAAGAATAAAATGTCATGAGAAAGATAGATTCTATTATAGTGCATTGCTCGGCTACAAAAGCCGGACAGGATTTTACCGCCGCAGATATTGACCGTTGGCACCGGGAACGTGGGTTCAACGGTATCGGTTATCATTATGTTATCCGTCTGGACGGAAGACTGGAGAAAGGAAGGGAGATTGATTTGGCAGGAGCGCATTGCAAAGGTTGGAATGAGCGAAGTGTCGGGATCTGTTATATCGGGGGACTGGATGAGAATGGACATCCGGCGGATACCCGGACAAATGCTCAAAAACGGGTGCTTTATCAAGTAATAATGGATTTACAACGGCAATATACTATTCTTCAGGTATTGGGACACCGGGATACTTCGCCGGATTTGAATGGAGACGGGGTGATCGAACCTTATGAATATGTGAAAGCGTGTCCTTGTTTTGATGTGAGGGAGTTTATGAAGAGTGGGAGGGAGCTGCTGTTTGTTTTATTGCTGATTCTTGTTCTTCCGGGGGTGTTGTCGGGATGCAGGAGTAAGAAGGAAGTTATCAGTAGGAGCAATGAGGTGCAGATGGATTCAAGTTCTTCCGGGCATTCTTCCCATGTGGCTTCGTATGATGTTAATCAGGAAAAGAAGATGCTGGAACGGATGGAGGAGTCTACCGAACAAATATTGGTAGTATTGGGGAAAGATACTGCGACAGGGGATTTCTCTTCCACCTGTTTTATTTCAGGTAGCAGAAAGACGGTGAATAAGGTTTTTGAAAAGAAAGAGAGGATAGATGAGAAAGAAGATACTCAAATATCATCTTTCATCGACACGAATCATCATAAAGTGGTTTGTGAGGAGGAAGAGAATAGCTTATATTATAGGAAAAATATAAGTTGGATGCTAATAATTAGTATATCGGCATTGATGTTACTTTACTTTATTTATAAAAAGAGGAGAATTCTTTTTTGAGGATTTGCATAGAAATATATAGAATAATACTATCTTTGTAGAGGTATCTCGGGCTTAATGGAGTGATTGTTCAATAATATTCATATTCATCATCGGGATATACAATGAGAATGAGGGCGAAATTTTTTATTGTGATAATTGGAATTGTGTAGCCCTAAATGTGCGAATAACGTAAAAGTGGTAGCTTTTGAGTTTGAATTTTGCATATATTGAAACAGGCTATTTATAATATTTGCTATTAGTCTTGTTTGTAAACAGATATTGTTCTCTTAGACATGAATATAATTTGCCGTATTTGTGATTATACGGACCTTTGCAGAAGGTAACTAACAAACAATATTAGGGATTAATGATTATATATAATAGTCGATTAGCAAAATGTCTTCTCGATAAAAAGAAACATTCTTTTATGATTTTTGGGTGCTACTTTACCCGTTATAAGCAATTAGAATTTTGGGAGGAAATGGAAAACCGGATTCATGTAAGGCAATACACGGAATGCTTTTTGCCTACATTGGTGCCGGCAGTAGGAGTATCGCTGTGGATATCATGGTGGTTTATGTTGATACCTTTGTCCGCATATCATTTCCTGTATTGGGTGGAACGGATGTTCCGGAATCACTCCATTTTCGACTGGGAAGCGTCGATACATTGTGGAGATTCACTTTATCTAAGGAAAAGAAAATCTTATGCTTGGATAAAAAAATATGGTAAAAGAAAGCTGCCATCGTCAAGATGGGCTGACTAAGATAAAGATCCCTCGTGGATCGGCTGCCTGTGAAGGTCGCTCTATTGTTTGTTTTGTTTGTGTTTTGGTGCACCTTTATTCTGTTGAAGAATAAGGTGCACTCTTTTTATGGTTATATCATAGATTAAATATATCTTTGAAGAAAAAAGAAGATGGGTGAAAAGGCTTCAATGTGGAATCTCTGGCACGGCTGTCACAAATTGAGTGAGGGCTGCCGCCATTGTTATGTGTACCGGACGGATGGTAAATATGGAAAAGACAGTTCGGTGGTGACAAAGACGGAGAAGTTTGATTTACCTTTGCTTCGGAAAAAGAACGGTACGTATAAGATACCTTCGGGAAATCTGGTATATACCTGTTTTACTTCGGATTTTCTGATAGAAGATGCCGACGAATGGCGTGCCGAAGCATGGGAGATGATGCGGATACGGCAGGACTTGCATTTCCTTTTTATCACCAAACGAATCGATCGATTACAACAGTGTCTGCCTCCGGATTGGGGTGATGGGTATGAGAACGTTACAATCTGCTGCACAATGGAGAATCAGGATAGGGTGGATTATCGCCTACCTATTTATAGAGAAAACCCTATTAAACATAAAATTATTATCTGCGAGCCGCTTCTTAGCCGGATTGATTTTAGAGGTGAGTTAGGGGATTGGGTGGAACAGGTGGTTGCCGGAGGAGAGTCGGGAAAGGAAGCCCGAATGTGTGACTACGAGTGGGTGCTGGATATCCGGCAGCAATGTATAGATGCGAATGTCGGCTTTTGGTTCAAGCAGACTGGAAGTTTTTTGCTGAAAGAGGGACATGAATACAAGATTGCCCGACAGTTTCAACATTCGCAGGCGAGGAAGGCTGGATTGAATTATACGCCTGATAAACAAGAAATAAAAGGTTAGTTCAGATCTTTTTTATTGAAAGCGAGGGTTGCTTGGCAATCTTCGCTTTTTTGTTTTATTGAGTACAAAATACGGATAATCACGTCTTTTTATAAAGATATTGTGTAAATTTTAAATTATCCATATTAATGAAACAGATAAAACTGTTACTTCTTTTAGCTTCCGCCTCCGTTACGGGAGCACTTGCGCAAAGCAATGGATTGACGGATATGAGTCAGAGCCGTTTTGCGAAGATGGCGAATACCGGAATCGGTGCCGTACATTGGACGGATGGATTCTGGGGAGATCGCTTTCAGGTATTTAGCCGGACTTCCCTGCAAAGTATGTGGAACACTTGGAACGCGCCGGAGATCTCTCACGGTTTCCGTAATTTTGAGATTGCTGCCGGGGTATGCAAAGGAGAGCATTGGGGACCTCCATTTCATGACGGAGATATGTATAAATGGATGGAAGGTGTGGCTTCTGTCTATGCAGTTAATAAAGATCCGGAGTTGGACAAGTTAATGGATAACTTTATTACTTGTGTCGTAAAAGCCCAACGTGCAGACGGTTATATACATACGCCTGTTGTTATCGAAGAACTGAATAAAGGGATTGACTCTCATGCATTGGAGGATCAGCATAAACAAACGGTCATTGGAACGAAAGTAGGTGACGAGGATGAAAAAGGAGCTTTTGCGAATCGGCTGAACTTTGAGACTTATAATCTGGGACACTTGATGATGGCGGGTATTGTGCATCGTCGTGCCACCGGAAAGACTACTCTTTTTGATGCTGCTGTGAAAGCGACGGATTTCCTCTGTCATTTTTATGAAACGGCTTCTGCCGAACTGGCTCGCAATGCTATTTGTCCCTCTCATTATATGGGGGTAGTTGAAATGTACCGGGCTACCGGAAATCCCCGTTATCTGGAACTTTCAAAGAATCTGATTGATATCCGTGGTATGGTGGAGAACGGTACGGACGATAATCAGGACCGTATTCCTTTCCGCGATCAATATCGTGCGATGGGACATGCCGTACGCGCCAACTATCTGTATGCCGGAGTAGCGGATGTATATGCAGAAACCGGTGAGCAGCAATTAATGAAGAACCTGACTAGTATCTGGAATGATATCGTGACCCGGAAAATGTATGTGACCGGTGCTTGCGGTGCTCTTTATGATGGTACATCGCCTGATGGAACGTGTTATGAGCCGGATAGTATTCAGAAAGTGCATCAGAGTTATGGACGTCCCTATCAGTTGCCGAATAGCACTGCTCACAATGAAACGTGTGCCAATATCGGTAATATGCTGTTCAACTGGCGGATGCTGGAGGTGACAGGGGATGCGAAATATGCTGATCTTGTGGAGACTTGTCTTTATAACAGTGTATTGAGCGGTATTAGTCTGGATGGAAAGAAGTATTTCTACACGAATCCGCTTCGTATCAGTGCCGATCTTCCTTACACGCTTCGTTGGCCGAAGGAACGGACGGAATATATCAGTTGTTTTTGCTGTCCTCCGAACACATTGCGTACGCTGTGTCAGGCACAAAACTATGCATATACATTGAGTCCGGAAGGGATTTATTGCAATCTGTATGGGGCAAATACATTGACAACGACTTGGAAAGAGAAGGGAGAAGTAGCTCTGACGCAGGAAACGGATTATCCTTGGGATGGAAATGTACGCGTAACGTTGGATAAAGTTCCTCGTAAGGCAGGTACTTTCTCGCTCTTCTTACGTATTCCTGAATGGTGCGAAAAGGCTACGCTTACGGTGAATGGACAGCCGTTGCAAGTCAATGCGAAGGCAAATTCGTATGCGGAAGTAAATCGTGCATGGAAGAAGGGGAATGTAGTGGAGTTAGTGATGGATATGCCTGTACGTTTGCTCGAAGCTCATCCGTTGGCAGAGGAGATTCGTAACCAGGTGGTCGTGAAGCGCGGACCGTTGGTTTATTGTCTGGAAAATATGGACATAGCGAATGGAGAGAAGATTGATAATGTATTGATCCCTGCTGATATAAAATTGACTCCGAAGAAGATCACGATTGAGGGTAGTCCGGTTGTAGCGCTCGAAGGTAAAGCGCGTCTGGCATCTGCAACTTCTTGGGAAGGGGTACTTTATCGTCCGGTGGTTCAGGTAGAGAAGACGGTGGATATTCGTTTGATCCCTTATTATGCCTGGGGAAATAGAGGAAAAGGAGAGATGACCGTATGGATGCCTCTTGCCAGATAAATCATGATACAGAAATGAAGAAATGAGGATGAGAAAGTTATTTTTAACGGCTATATGTATTTTGTGCAGTCATTGGTTATGGTCCGGTGAGATATGGGTTTCTCCCAAAGGTAATGACTTTAATGATGGAACCCGCCAGTCTCCCAAAGCAACGCTGACTGCTGCTTTACGGCAGGCGCGTGAGTGGCGGAGGACGGGAGATGATCGTGTACAGGGAGGAATCACTGTTTATATGGAGGGTGGAACGTATGCTCTGTATGAGCCGGTTTTTATTCGTCCGGAAGATAGTGGGACAAAGGAATCACCGACGGTGATCCGTTCGGCAGCCGATGAAAAGGTGGTGTTGAGTGGAGGAGTCCGTATCAAGAATTGGAAGAAACAAGGAAAGCTCTGGGTGGCAGATGTGCCGGCATTTAATGGGCGTCCATTGGATTTTCGTCAGTTGTGGGTGAATGGAGAAAAGGCTGTCCGTGCCCGTGATGTAGAGGATTTCGAAAAGATGAACCGTATTTGCAGCATGGATGAAAAGAATGAAGTTCTTTATGTTCCTGCGGTTGCGGTACGCAGACTTATTGATAATAAGGGAAAATTGAAGGCTGAATATGCCGAGATGGTGATCCATCAGATGTGGTGTGTGGCTAATCTTCGGATTCGGTCTATTGAGGTGCAGGGAGATAGTGCGGCGGTACGTTTTCACCAGCCAGAAAGCCGGATTCAGTTTGAACATCCTTGGCCGCGTCCAATGGTGACGACAGACGGACATAATTCTGCTTTTTATCTAACGAATGCTCGTGAGCTATTGGATGTACCGGGCGAATGGTATCACGATATGGATGCCCGTAGAGTGTATTATTATCCACGGGAAGGAGAGAAGATGCAGGAGGCGGAAGTGATGGTACCTGCCATTGAGACGTTAGTACAGGTAGAAGGTACTTTGGATCGTCCTGTGTGTCATATTCGTTTTGAGAAAATTACTTTTTCTTATACTACGTGGATGCGTCCGTCGGAGAAAGGACATGTGCCTCTTCAGGCAGGTATGTATCTGACGGATGGGTACCGGATTGATCCAAAGATGCAACGGGATTATCTGAATCATCCGTTGGATAATCAAGGATGGTTGGGTCGTCCTGCGGCTGCTGTCCGGATAGCTGCTGCCAGGCAGATTGATTTTGAGCGTTGCCGATTTGAACATCTGGGTTCTACCGGACTGGATTATGAAGAAGCGGTGCAGGGTGGTATTGTTCGTGGTTGTCTCTTTCGCGATATTGCTGGAAATGGTTTGCTGGCCGGTAGTTTTTCTCCGGCTGCTCACGAAACGCATTTGCCTTATGATCCTGCTGACCGCCGGGAAGTATGTACACACCAACAAATCAATAATTGCTATTTCACGGAAGTAGGTAATGAGGACTGGGGATGTCTCGCCATTGCTACGGGGTATGTGAGTGATATTAATATCGAGCATAATGAAATTAGTGAAGTTCCTTATAGTGGCATCAGTCTTGGTTGGGGATGGACACAAACTGTGAATTGTATGCGTAATAACAGAGTTCATGCAAATCTGATTCATCATTATGCGAAACACATGTATGATGTAGCTGGTATTTACACGCTTGGTTCACAGCCAAAAAGCTATGTAACGGAGAATTGTGCGCATAGTATCTATAAACCGGGGTATGTGCACGATCCTAATCATTGGTTCTACCTTTATACAGATGAGGGTTCTTCTTTTATTACTGTTCGTGATAATTGGACGGAAGGGGAGAAGTATCTGCAAAATGCCAATGGCCCCGGAAATGTATGGGAGAATAACGGTCCGAAAGTGGATGATGCTATTCGTGAACGTGCAGGATTGGAAACAGAATACAAGGATTTGCTGAATGTCCGATAGTGATTAGTCGGTTAATAATAGAAAGAATAATGAAAAAGAAATATATGATATTGCTTGGTGCCTTGTCTTTGGCAAGTAGCACATTTGCCCAGACCTGGATTTGGTATCCGGGAGATTATGAAATCTGGCTGGGAAATCAAATGAACAACCGTCGTACGGAACGGGGTGCATTTTTCCCTCCTTTCTGGAAAACGGACAGTCATTATGTAGTTGTTGAATTCAGCAAGCAACTGAATCTTTCCGAGCCGGAAGAGATTTTTATTGCTGCAGAAGGAAAGTATAATGTCAAGCTGGATGGAAAGCTTCAATTCGGTATGCCGGAGACGATGACTCTTCCTGCCGGTAAGCATAACCTGAACATCAAAGTCTGGAATCAGGCTACTCCTCCCACCATTTATGTGAAAGGGAAGACGGTGAATTCTGATTCCTCCTGGCGAGTGACTTACGAAGATAAAGAATGGATTGATGAGAGCGGAAAAGCCAGTGACACATCTGCTACGATCTATATGGATGCCGGATGTTGGAACTTTGACGGGGCTACCCAGCTTCCTTCCCAATTCAGTCTGATGCGTGAACCACAGCAACCTATTGCGAAGACAGAACAGGCTGAAGGAGGTATTCTTTATGATTTTGGAAAAGAGACGTTCGGATTCATCACATTGAAGAATCTTTCCGGAAAAGGAAAAATAGAGATTTATTATGGCGAAAGTCCGGAAGAAGCAAAGGATAAAGCATATTGTGAAACTTTGGACAAACTGTTGTTAGAACCGGGACAAGTGACTGACCTCGCCATCCGTAGCACTTCTCCCTTAAATAGTTCTGATAACGAATATACGTTGGAGAACAGTAAAGCTTTTCGATATGTCTACGTTACCCACGAACCGGGTGTACAAATAGGAGAAGTATCCATGCAATATGAATATCTTCCTGAAGAGTATCGTGGAAGTTTCCGTTGCAATGATGAAGAATTGAACCGTATCTGGGAAGTGGGGGCCTATACCATGCATCTCACTACCCGCGAGTTCTTTATTGACGGTATCAAACGCGACCGCTGGGTATGGAGTGGGGATGCTATCCAAAGTTATCTGATGAATTATTATCTTTTCTTCGATAGTGAATCCGTGAAACGTACAATCTGGCTGCTTCGTGGCAAAGATCCTGTGACCAGCCATAGCAATACGATTATGGACTATACTTTCTATTGGTTCCTTAGCGTATATGATTATTATATGTATAGTGGCGACCGCCACTTTGTCAACCAACTGTATCCACGTATGCAAACGATGATGGATTATGTATTGGGACGTACAAATAAGAATGGTATGGTGGAAGGTATGACCGGTGACTGGGTATTTGTGGACTGGGCGGACGGCTATCTGGATAAAAAAGGGGAACTTTCTTTTGAGCAAGTTTTATTTTGCAGAAGTCTGGAAACAATGGCTTTGTGTGCTGATTTAGTTGGGGATGAGATTGGGAAGCAGAAGTATGAGAGGCTGGCCGCTGCTCTGAAAGCAAAGTTAGAACCTACTTTCTGGAACAATCAGAAACAGGCATTTGTGCATAATCGTGTGAATGGTCGGCAAAGTGATGCTGTGACGCGTTATGCCAATATGTTTTCTGTATTCTTCCAGTATCTGAACGCAGATAAGCAGCAAGCTATCAAGAACTCTGTTCTTCTGAATGACAGCATTCTGAAAATCACAACGCCTTATATGCGTTTTTATGAATTGGAAGCTCTTTGTGCTCTGGGTGAACAGGAGGCTGTTATGAAGGAAATGAAAGCTTACTGGGGCGGCATGTTGAAGGAGGGTGCTACCTCTTTCTGGGAAAAATACAACCCTGAAGAAACTGGAACGCAACATCTTGCCATGTACGGCCGTCCTTATGGCAAGAGTCTGTGTCATGCCTGGGGAGCAAGTCCTATCTATCTGCTCGGCAAATATTATTTGGGTGTGAAACCTGTGAAAGAAGGATATAAGGAGTTTGCTATTGCTCCTGTATTGGGAGGACTGAAATGGATGGAGGGTACTGTACCCACTCCGAATGGCGATATCCATGTTTATATGAATGGCAAAACGATGAAAGTGAAAGCTACAGAAGGGGAAGGCTATTTGACAATCAATAGTCGGCGTCCACCCAAAGCAAATATCGGAATACCGGAGAAAGTATCGGAAGGAGTGTGGCGTCTCTGGATTGATTCACCCGAAGAAAGAATTGTTACCTATCATTTATAATTCATTGTTAATTAGTTAGTGGAGTAGTCCTTGATTAACGGATCCTCTTTTATAGTGAGGATTGTTAATCAGGGACTTTTTTTATTAGGAATATGCATTACCTTTTCTAAATTTTACTACTTTTGTTTTGTGAAAGACACATAATTGTAATACGCCTTTTGTTCTTTTGGAAAAACAATTAAACAAAATCCAAGGAATGTTAGATAAATCAGCTCAATATACTAATACAGATGACGAGAAGCTCTTTTCCTTCATAGAAAAAGGAGATAAAGGAGCTTTTACACAGGCTTATGGCAGATATCATAAGCTGCTATATGTATTAGCTTACCGTTATTTAATGAATGCAGACATGGCAGAAGATGTAGTGCAACATGTCTTTGCCCGTTTATGGGAATTTAGGTCGGAACTACATGTAGGAATCAGCCTTAAAAACTATCTGTTCACTATGACGAAAAATCATGTCTTAAATCTGATTCGTAATGAGAATAGTGCAATCAGTAAGAACTATGAGATAGCACAATCGGCGCCTGTCTACGAAGATAATCTGATAGAAAATCTGGAGAAGAAAGAATTGATGGCCTCTTTTTATAAAGCGGTAGATATGCTTCCGCCACAGAAACGCAGTATTTGTTTGATGAAAGTGAAAGAGGAACTAACGAATCAGGAAATAGCCGAACGGATGAATCTGTCTGTTAATACAGTCAAAACGCATTATACGGAAGCATTGAAAATGCTACGTATTCATTTAAGTAAAATGCTAATAATTGTTACTTTTGTCACACTAATGACATATTTGAGTGTCCACTATTTAAGATAAAAAGAGAATGAATCGACCCACTGATAAACAAATAGAAGAAGTGCTTGCCGGAGTTGCTACGCCGGAGGATGCAAAATTTGTGGCGGAATGGTTTGCCACAGAAGAAGGGAACACTTATCTGGATGCTGTGATGACCCGGGAGGCGGAATGTTTAAATGCCGAAACGGCAGAAATATATGTGGACCATATTATACCTTCAGAAAAGATGTACTATCAGATCCAAAAGAACATATCACGTAAACAAATCAAACGTATCTGCTTCCGTGTGGCTGCAATCTTGATTCCCGTTATTTTCCTGATAGGTCTTTATTTACAGATCAATTCCCGGGTGGATTTATTCGGTACTACGGAATATGAGGAAATTCGTGTTGCCAAAGGGGAGCGGATACAGATGATGTTTCAAGACGGGACACGAGTTTATATCAATTCGGATTCCTGGTTGAAGTATCCTAAAAAGTTCGGATTGAGTAAACGGGAAGTTTTTCTGGTGGGAGAAGCCTATTTCGTGGTAGCCAAGAATAAAAAACGTCCGTTTATTGTTAATCTGAACGGACCTTCGGTTCATGTTTTGGGAACTTCTTTCGACGTGCAAGCTTACCCCGAAAACAAAGATATTGTGATCTGTCTGGATGAAGGCCATGTAAACCTGACTCTCTCCTCTGCAAAAGAATATCCGTTACTACCAGGCGAAAAGCTGATCTATAATAAAGAAAGTGACCGATGTCAAATCATCAAGAACAATTATTCAAAGCAAGTCTCGATGTGGAAGGACAATGTGATTTCTTTTAAAGATACTCCTATGACAGAAGTAATCAAGGTATTGAACCGATGGTACAATGTAAACTTTAAGATAGAGGATGAGCAGGCATCGAAATATGTATATACTTTAACCTCGGATAATACAATACTGGAAAAAGTGCTTCAGGATTTGGAAAAGATAGCGCCGGTAAGATTTGAATATGATGAAGTTCGGAAAGAAGTGACAGTCCGAATGAAACAGGACGGAAAGAAGTAAGAATATACTGGATAGGATAATAGAATGAGAACAGGCTGTGTATATACGCAGCCTTTACTGTTTTAGAATAAGAATGTTATGAAATAAATTAGGCTTATGCAAAAAAACTCTTTTTTCTCTCACCCGCTTTTTTGACTTGTGTGTCTACTAAACATAAATGAGATTTTAAATCTAAGTTTAACTTTAATCAAAGCAAGTAGTATGAAACACAAAGTTCTGCTCGTATTGTTGCTGGGGATAATCATAAGCGTGTCCGCTTCTGCCCAAAAGGTGACAATGAATCTTAAACAAGTAAAGCTGGAGAAAGTATTCTCTGCTATTACACAGCAAACTGGTCTTACGGTAGCTTATAGCCGTACGATCGTCAATCCGGATCGAATAGTAACGGTAGAAGTAAAGAATCAGGAACTATCCAAAGTTCTGAATGATTTGTTTCTCGGTACTAACGTAAACTATGAGATCGGAAAAACAAAAATTTATTTGAAGGAGAAAGTTACGGATTCTGAACAACAGGCCAGTAATGCGAACAAAAGAAATATATCCGGCCGGGTAGTCGATGAGAAAGGAGAGCCGATTATTGGCGCCAGTGTGATGGTGAAAGGCAGCTCTTTGGGTACAATAACGAATGTAGACGGACGTTATACTTTGGCTAATGTTCCCGAAAGCAGTACGATTACAGTCTCATACATCGGATATATTACGGTCAATTATGTTGCTACCAGCAGAAATCTGTCCCAAGTAGTTCTCCGCGAAGATAGTAAGACACTGGAAGAAGTGGTAGTAGTGGGATATGGTACACAAAAAAAAGTAAACCTGACTGGTGCCGTTGCTATCGTTTCGGGTGACGAATTAACGACTCGTTCTGCTGCCAACTTATCACAGCTTCTGCAAGGTTCTGTACCGAATATGAACGTAAACTTTAGTTCGGGACGTCCCGGACAAGGGGGAAGTTTCAATATTCGTGGTGTCAACTCAATTAGTGCGGATGCGGCACCACTGACTATCATTGATGGAATTGAGGGAGATATAAATAAGGTAAATCCCAATGATGTAGAATCCATCAGTGTTTTGAAGGATGCTTCGGCTGCTGCCGTATATGGTGCCCGTGCTGCTTATGGGGTTATTTTGGTTACAACAAAGAATGGAAAGGTAGGCAAGACCAATGTCAGCTACAACGGACGTTTTAGTTTTGGGGAAACGACGACTTCTACGGATTTTGAGACGCGTGGTTATTACTCGGCCGGTATCAATGATATGTTCTATAAGACATATCAAGGGGTTCCTTATACACATTATACCCAGGAGGATTATCACGAATTGTGGATTCGTCGCAATGACAAGGTGGAAGATCCTTCCCGTCCATGGGTAGTAGAAAAGAATGGAGAATATAAATATTACGGTAACTTCGACTGGTATAATTGTTTGTTTGATAATACCCGTCCTACTTGGGAGCATAACTTAACAGTTTCAGGAGGAACTGAAAAGGTGAAGTACATGCTATCAGGTAACTACTACAATCAGAAAGGAATTATCAGAATAGATCCTGACCGCTTTAAGAAATATACGTTCCGTTCGAAAATCATTGCCAATATCACTTCCTGGTTTGAATTAAGTAACAATACTTCCTATTACCATTCTGAATATACCTATCCGGGACTATCGGGAGTGAATGATATTTTCAACAGAGCCGGGCGGCACGCTTTGGCAAGCATTGTACCAATGCATCCGGATGGAACCTTGGTTTATAGAACTGGTCTGACAGATACAGGAGAAGTGGCAGATGGTGTTAGTGCCGTATTATTGAATGGCGGCCACCATAACCGGGATCGTGAATATGAGTTTGTTACTACGTTCGAGGCCGTATTGAAACCCATCAAGCATTTTGAGGTTCGTGCAAATTATAGCTGGGCGCATTACAACCAGCAGAATTTGAATCGTTCCGTAGATGTATTATACTCCAGAAATCCGGGAGAAACAATCACAATGGATAACGGACGTACCAGAGGCAATTATTTGTCGGAAATACAAAACAACCAGATACGCCAAACTTTCAACTTATACGGAACGTATGACAATACCTTCGCAAATGTACATTCTGTAAAGGTCATTGTGGGAGGTAACTATGATTATAAGTATTTCAAGAAATTGGGAATGAAACGTAACGGGTTACTCTCTGAATCTCTCGATGATTTTAACCTGGCAAAAGGTGATGATATATCCATAACCGGAGGACAAGAGGAATATGCGATTCTTGGTTTTTTCTATCGTTTGAATTATGGATATAAAGACCGCTATCTATTTGAAGCCAGCGGACGTTATGACGGTAGTTCCCGTTTTCGTCGAGGACATCGTTTCGGTTTCTTCCCGTCATTCTCTGCCGGATGGCGTGTCAGTGAAGAGGCCTTCTTTACACAAGCCAAAAATTATGTAAGCAATCTGAAACTAAGACTGTCTTACGGATCATTGGGAAATCAGAAAACAGTAGGCTATTATGACTATCTGCAACTGATTAATACCGGAGCGGTATTGAACTATGCTTTCGGAGATACTACAAAAGGTGATTATGCCTATGAGTCAGCTCCGAACTCTACCGATTTGACCTGGGAAACTGTAATCACAAAAAATATAGGTTTGGACTTGGGCTTTCTTAATAATCGCTTGAATGTATCTTTTGATGCATATATTCGTGATACCAAAGATATGTTGATGGCAGGAAAGACTTTGCCTGGCGTATATGGTGCCTCTTCTCCCAGAATGAATGTGGCAGACTTGCGTACGAAAGGGTGGGAAGCATCTATTACTTGGGGAGATAGTTTTACCTTGGCAAGCAAGCCTTTCAACTACCGGATAATGGCTGGTATCGGAGATAATACCTCCAAAGTAACGAAATATGATAATCCCAACCGGACGCTGACTGATCCTTACGAAGGACAGCAGTTAGGCGAAATATGGGGATACGTAGTAGATGGATATTTTAAAACGGATGAAGAAGCAAGGAATTATAAAGTGGACCAATCGTTCGTTAACCAGATGATTAATGCGAGTGCACTAGATAACGGTCTCCATGCGGGTGATCTTAAGTTCGTTGATTTAGACGGTAATAATAAGATAGAGCAGACAACATCGGCTAATGACCGGAAGGATATGAAAGTGATCGGCAACTCATTGCCGCGTTATAATTATAACTTAGGAATTTCTGCAGATTGGTATGGCATTGATTTCTCTGTTCTTTTTCAAGGTATCGGTAAACAAAACTGGTATCCCGGTGCTGAAACTTCCATGTTCTGGGGACCTTATTCCCGGCCTTATGCCAGTTTTATTCCGTCTGATTTCATGAGTCAGGTATGGAGTGAAGAAAATTCGAATGCTTATTTTCCACGTCCCAGAGGATATGTGGCACTTGGTAGTAATCGTGAGTTAGCAGTGGTTAATACGAAGTACTTGCAGAATCTGGCTTACTGTCGGTTGAAGAACCTTTCTATAGGCTACACATTGCCGGATAAATGGCTTTCAAAGATCGGTTTCGAGAAGATACGTGTTTACTTTAGCGGTGAAAACTTGCTGACATTCACTAAGCTACATTCCGATTATATTGACCCGGAACAGGCATCAGCAAGCAATAGCTGGAAAACAAGTAAAAGTGATGCGAACATTTATCCCTGGGCAAAAACATACTCTTTTGGTGTAGATATAACGTTTTGACAATAACGAATATAAAGAAGATATAGTATGAAAATCATGAAATATACATTGTGGGCGACTGTTGGTTTGTCGTTGTTATTTGCTTCTTGTGAAAGCATACTGGATATAAATCCGAAAGATCGTTTAACGACTAAGGATTATTTTACGAATGAAGAACAATTACAGTTGTACAGTAATCAGTTCTATTCAAACAACTTCCCGGGCGACGGTGATATTTACAGGGACGATGCCGATATGCTGATCGTATCTCCTTTGAGCGATGAAGTAAGTGGGCAGCGTGTCATTCCGGAAACAGGTGGAGGATGGAATTGGAGTGCGCTGCGTTCGATCAACTTTTTATTGGAGAATCTGGAAAACTGTAAAGACCAGAAAGTACGCAATAAATATGAGGCAGTGGCACGGTTCTTTCGTGCTTATTTCTATTTCGAAAAGGTAAAACGTTTCGGAGATGTACCTTGGTATGATAAAGTGTTAGGATCGGATGATGCTGATTTGTATAAAGCCAGAGATTCACGTGAATTCGTGATGGGAAAGATTATGGAAGATCTTAATTTTGCCATAGAGGTTTTTAAAGAAACCAACCGGACCAAAGAGCTTTATCGTATTACCTGGTGGACTGCCCAAGCATTGAAATCACGTGTAGGGCTATTCGAAGGAACATATCGTAAATATCATGGATTGGGAGATTATGAGAAATATCTGAATGATTGTGTGACTGCATCTAACGAAGTCATGACTGCATCGGGAGGATATTCCTTATATCAGTCCGGTTCTCAATCCTACCGTAATTTATTTAAATCGGAGAATGCGATTGATGCGGAAATCATATTGGCAAGGGATTATAATAATGATTTGAACCTGGTTCACAAGGTGCAAGCATTTGAAAATTCGCCGACCTTAGGACGTCCCGGACTCTCTAAAAAGTTAGTAAACTATTATCTAATGAAGAACGGAGCCCGTTTCACCGACCAATCCAACTATGCAATAATGGAATTCAAGGATGAAATCGTGAATCGCGATCCGCGTTTGGCTCAGACAATTCGTACTTCCAATATAAATATGAATGTCACCATGACCGGATACCACCTATTGAAATATGCTAATGACAATATGAGTTATACGGGGGATTCAAGTAATGATCTTCCTCTATTCAGGTTGGCAGAAGTTTATCTGAACTATGCTGAAGCAAAGGCTGAATTAGGCACGTTGACACAAACTGATATTGACAATACAGTAAACAGACTGCGAACACGTGCAGGAGTAATAGGGAAACTGAATATGAACGCAGCAAACCTAGATCCGGACCCTTACATGTGTGATCCAAAGACTGGTTACGTGAATGTCACAGGAGATAATAAGGGAGTGATTCTGGAAATTCGACGAGAACGTGGTATAGAACTGGTTATGGAAGGTTTCCGCTATTATGACCTGATGCGCTGGAAAGAGGGACAATGCATTGCCCAATCTTTTCAAGGATTTTATATTCCTGCCACAGCTATCAACAAAGCGTATGATATCGACGGGGACGGAACAAATGATGTCTGTTTCTATACAACATCTTCACAACCCAATGTAGGAAGCGTGACGTATGTGAAACTAGCATCTGATGGAAGCGGCACCTCATTGTCAGAAGGTAATTATGGTAATTTGCTGTGTTATAGTTGGATAGACCGTACTTGGAATGAAAACCGAGATTATCTGTATCCGGTACCAAGACAGGAAATAACACTATCTGACGGTGTCGTAACCCAGAATCCGGGATGGAATGAATAAAAAGTATGAAAAAGATAAATTATAAATTATGAAAAAGATAATAATATATACACTGATTTCCTTCATATTCTCTGCTTTTGCCAGCAGTTGTGAAAATAATAAAGACAATTCATTGTTCTATCCCGATTTTACATGGGATACAGGGGATGATGAGGAAGATGAAGATCCTATGACAGAAACTTCCATGCGAGTGGCAACTTACAATTTACTGGTAGAAACCGGTGCAGGATGGACTAACCGTCGTGAACGCGTGGCACAATTAATCAAAGACTATGACTTTGATATCTGTGGATTTGAGGAAGCAAGCTGGGAACAACGTTCTTATTTAGGAACGCAGCTTTCAAATGATTATGAAATTCTAGCTTATGGACGCGACACCGGAAATGATGATAATAAAGCAGGAGAGATGAGTGGTATCTTATATAAAAAAGGCCGTTACACATTAGTAGATAAAGGCCGTTTCTGGTTTTCCGAAACTCCGGAGATTCCTTCCAGCGGATGGGATGAGACCAACTTCAAACGTTTCTGTGTATGGGGTAAATTTAAGGATAATAAAACCCAAAAGGAGTTCTTCCTTTTCGAAACACATATGCCTTTGGCCGATAATGCCAGAAAAAATGCGTGCCAAATGCTGGTAGATGCAGTTTCCGATAAGATAAAGGACAATACCCCTGCATTTTGCACCGGTGACTTTAATGCTACTCCAGATGCTCCTGAAATAGCCACTACGATTTGTCAAAGCGGCATACTGAAGGATTCGTATCGGGAAGCAGCTGTTCAACATGGAGCTCTCTTTACATTCCCTTCCAAAAAAACTAGAATCGACTTTATTTTTGTGAAACATGCTACAGTTCTTTCTACCCGCACTATTGTGAGTTCTTTATCCGATCATTATCCTTTGGTGATTGTTGTGGAAATCTAAAACAAAAAATGACGATTATGAAAAACAATTTTTATTATATAAGTGTGATCTCGGTAATGAGATGCTGGACCATTTTATTGATGGCTATTGTGTCTTTCTCGTGTTCTGATTTTAATCCGATGGATTCATATAGCCGTATTCCGCCGGATAGGAACACAGACATAGATGACGGAGATGAGGGCGATGGAGCAGGAGGTCTTTTCGAAAAAGGGTATGGCACGGTGAATAAACCTTATCTCATTATGGATGTGATGCAGATTCAGAATATGAGTGAAGTGTTAGTGAAAGGAAAGATGATTTATTTCCAGTTGGGAGCTGACATCGATATGAAGTCTGTATCTAATTGGGACCCGTTGAACCCTGATGGCGATCTCTATATTCATTTTGATGGGAATAATCATATTGTAAAAAATTTTACTTGTACGGATAAGAGCTATGCTAGTTTCTTCGGTATTTTAGCCGGAGTGTGTAAAAATGTAGGTTTTTATAATGCACATATAGAATCTGCTGTCAACAGTGGGGCAGGGGTCATCGGTGGTTACATCGGTGTGAAAGCTCCGAATGCTGTAGAGAAGACAGGACAGGTGGAAAACTGCTATGTCTCTGGAAGCGTGAAGGGAAAATATGCCGGTGGAATAGCTTCACGTATGGGAAGACCGTATGGAGGACAGATTTGTTACATCAAAAACTGTTATTCCACTGCAGAAGTAATATCAACGGGAGATGAGTGTGGAGGAATTGTCGGTTCTATGTATGAAAATAGTGAAGTGTCATACTGCTATTCTACGGGAGTATTGATAGGGGCCAATTCTGTGGGAGGCATTGCCGCTCTCCCTTCCGAAGGAGCTAAAATAACTGCTTGTGTGGCTTGGAACTGGAAAATAACCGGGCCTGCTGCCAGATCGGGACGTATTAGTGGCATGCTATCGCAAGGTGAAAGCGGACATCAAGCAGCCCCTGTTGCATCTGAATGTTATGCATGGGAAGATATGATTTGCTCCGGATTTACTCCGGAAGATAATGCCGGTAGTATTTCGACCGGGCAATATAATGGAGTAGGTGAGAACACGCAGAATTTACAGAATAGCATTGCTAATTGGGGAACTCCATGGTATAATGTAGGAAATATAGATATGGGATTCCCAATTTTGGAATGGCAGTTTGATAGAGAAGATTATGCAAATTATGGTGGGCATGATAACGAACCTGAAGGAGATTTTGCTAATGGAGACGGAACTCAAAACAACCCTTATGTGATTGCTAATGCTACTCATATTCAGAATATGAGTAAAGCTCTTATAGAAAAACAAACTATCTATTTTGTATTAAGCGCAGATATTGATATGCAGGGAATCAGTTGGCAACCTTTGAATGACGCAAATGGTTATCACAAATGGATTAATTTTGACGGACGCAACCACGTGATTAAAAATCTGACTTGTGAATCGGGTACATATAGAAGTTTTTTCGGGGTATTGTGCGGAGAATGTAGAAATGTAGGATTTGTAGATGCAAATGTTTTTTCTCCCGATACTGGTATTGGCATTATTGCCGGTTATGTTGGATTAGCTGCCGGTGCGGAAAACTACACAGGAAAGGTTACAAACTGCTATACTTCCGGAGTACTGAAAGGGTCGGGTGCAGCAGGTGGAATTGGTGGTGTATTAGGTGGTTCGGGATATATCAAGAATTGTTATTCCAGTGCTACCGTTATTGATCAGATTACCAATAATACAGGCAAGGCCGGTGGAATCATCGGAAGGGTGAATGGTAATGCTAATGGAAGCAGTATTGAAAACTGTTATACTAGTGGCGATATCAGTGCTATAGGTGGAGGAAATGTCGGAGGTATAATAGGCAAAGTCGATAATGGCAAGCTCGTCGTTAAGAATTGTATTGCTTGGAATAGTACATTGACTAGCACTGATAAAACAAAGGTGGGACGTATAGTAGGAGGTACTGCCAATACTACTTATGAGAACTGTTATGCTCATGAGGGTATAATTCTGAAAGCAGGAGAGACTACATTTACTGTTTCGGATGAGACATCACCATCTGGTAGTTCTTTCCAGGGAGTCGCTAAGTCTGCTAACGAACTGAAAGGTACCGTCATAAACTGGGATTCTTCTCTTTGGAAAGAAGGTAGTAATGGTTATCCAGTATTTAAATGGAGTAAATAAACAAAGTAATAAATGAAAAACAAATGAAGTTGTAAAGGTCGTTTATTGTTTTAAATGTATAGATATATTTGTGTCTATCTCATCAATACTATTTCTATCTTTGCACTATTTTCTTTTTCTTATACAAGACGCTAATAAACTCATGAGACGTTTATAATAAAAAGTAAAACAGTTTATTATAAACGTCTCATATATTTATAATAAACGGCATTCACGGCGATTCGGTAAATGATACCGAATATATTAAACAAAACGGGGTGAAATCTTTGCAGATTCCACCCCGTTTCTATTCTTTCCGACACATATTTACATGTCTGAATATTCTCTTTATGTCCTTATTTTTGTATGTATCATTTTTGTTGTTAGCTAATTGGTTATTGCAAATATACAAAATTAAAAGAGCAAAGTCAATAGCTTTTTAAAATTAGGGGAATAAAAAGACCACAAAGTAAAAGTGATAGTGTCATTGGAATATTGATTAAAGGATAAAGTTTCAAAAACAACCAATTTATAGATTTTATTTCACAATTATTCGTAGGAATAAAAAGATTCCTCTATCTTTACATTGTAATCATGATAATTCATTTAGTATGAAAAAGTATGATATTTATTTCTGTTATTCACGGAAGGATTCCTCTATTGTTCAAGTATTTGCAGACAGACTAAACAAAGAGGGATTGACCTTATTTTATGACGTAAATAATTTAGCGACAGGAGATATCTTTGCTGATACTATCACAGATGCTATTCGCAATTGTAAAGTGCTCTTGTATTTTCACAGCGAAAATACGGTGCAATCTAACTGGATTGTAAAAGAGATCACGTTTGCTTTGGATTGCAGGTGTAAGATTGTGCCAATTAACATAGGGAATCATAGAAGTGATGATAGTTCTATCAGACGCTTGCTTTTCAATCGTCATTGGTTAGAATTTGACTCCCATGCTCTTGATGGAAAAGAACAATTTGAGAAGGTTATATATAATATTCTTCGCAGTGGACTGTTCTCTAATTTTCCGGAATCTTCTATTGGTGGTATACAACAACCTGTGCCAATTTCCCCTATTATGCCTCAAGAGGATGAGAGAGAACAGGCTTCTCCAATATCTCCTACAAAAAGTTCGGGTGGGAAAAAAGTTTTGTGGATTTTCTTGTTCATTGCACTTGTATTTGTTGTAGGAGGATGGTTTATTAATATGGTCAATTGTTGGCTATTGATATTAGGTGTACTATCTATACTAATCATTATCATAGTCTATTATAAAAAGTCAAGACTATATATCATTCGGCTCCATAATACCGAACGTAAACATAGAGTAAAAGTTTGCATAGACGGAAAGAAGGAAGCAGAGATTGCGCCAAGTGATGTTATACGAATAAAGCGTAGAAAAGGCGAATATGTTTTATCTATGCAGATAGAAAATGATGATGATAAATTTGTTTGTATTAACCAGAAATTTGATAAAGTACACCATAACGAAATTATTCCCATTGTCTTTAGCCAAATAAAGAAAGTCGCAGCCGATGATGAGGGAGTCAATAAATTAGATTTCATTAAATATCGGTGTTTCATTGGAGGATCTACAGCTATTACGAATGAGCGAAATGCAACGCGTGCAGTGTTAAGCATCCTTTACAATCAGTATGAAAAATATAATTTTTTCATAACCTCCCATACGTTTGAGGATTTTAGAAACAAGCATAAAATTGATGGGCATCAGTATGAATATGATGAGTTCATCAGAGAAAAAGCAGATTGTACCATCTTTATTATCTGTAAACATGTGGGAGAGAAAACATTGAATGAATATAAGCTTGCTGTAGAGACTTATGAAAGTACTAAAGAGAAACGTCCTGCTATTTTTGTGTATAATGATATTTCAGACATAGAAGACAAAGATGGGAATTTAGTAGCTGGAGATGAGAGTGTTGCCAAATTTCATCAGTTGGTTGATAGCAAACGGGCTTATTGGAGAGATTATAGGGATATTGATATGCTGATGCTCCAGATTAAAGATGATGTAAGCGCAGAATTGGCTGATGTGTTGGAAATGCGTCCTCAATTAAGAAAGAAAAATGCATACTTATAATTCGGGAACTTAATAAAATGTTTGTTATAATGTAAAAGTAAAAATTGATTCCGGACGATGAAAATATTCTTAAGTTATGGACATGATTCAAATGTTCCTTTAATAAAAAAAATAAAAGAGTACCTGTCAAAAGATGATAACGGAAAGTTGCGACATGATGTTTGGATTGACACATCAGAAATAAAGGCTGGAAAAAATTGGCGGAACTGTATAACAGAGGGAATTATGAGTAGCGATGTTGTTCTTGCAGGTTTATCAAAACATTCTACTCGAAATCCGGGGGTGTGTCGTGACGAAATTAATATTTCCATTGGAGTAAAAGGAGGGAACATCAAAACTATCCTATTGGAACCTGTAGATGTTGTTGCACCACCAGCAATGCTCTCTCATATCCAGTGGCTTGATATGAGCGATTGGAAAGAGCATATTAATGAAGGGTTTGATAGTATCTATTTTCAAAAGAAATTTAGAGAGATAGTAGAACTTGTAGAAACACCAGAAAACGAACGTTTTAATGGTGAAATAACAAAACTGAAAGAAGTATTTGAACCAATTTCTTCTATCGGTCGTATTAAATCTTTGACACAAAAGGAAATGTATGGTCGTAAGTGGTTGTATGATAAGATTAGAGAATGGGATAAGATTCCTGAACAACGCATCTTTTGGATAATGGCAGGTCCAGGTTTCGGCAAAAGTATGTTTGCTGCCAACTTGCATCTACAATATAATGCTCATATTCCTGCTGTTCAATTTGTGGAATGAGGGAAACCAGATCATTCAAATCCTTGTTGCATTTTGAAGAACCTTGCTTTTCAATTGGCTGTTAGATTTCCTGAATACAGAAAGTTTGTGCTTCAACTTCCTGAAGTCGTAGACAATAAACTTTGTAATAAGAATGAACATGAATTGTTTGACCTTTTATTTTGTGAAAGCACTTGGTTGAAGATTGATGGGAGTCTGGAAAATATATGGATTTTAATAGATGCCCTCGATGAAGCTAACGATGAATATGATAATAAAATAGCGCAAACACTTGCCAGACACATCAATCGTATGCCCCATTGGATTCGTTTTATTATAACGAGTAGGAATGATAGTAAAGTAAGACTTCCATTACAACAGTATAATCCGCAAGTTCTTGATTTGGATAGGTTCATTACAAATAAAAATAAAGAAGATATGATTGAATTCTTAAAGGGAGAATTATCAGACTTCAGTCCGACAGTAGAACAATGTCTCAAAATTGTCGAAAAGAGTGAAGGTGTTTTTCTTTATCTTCAATTAACCACAGAAGAGTTAAATAAAGGACTATATTCATTGGACAAATTGGAAGATTTGCCTAATGGTATAAATGATTACTATTATAATTTGTTTACTAGAATATTTCAAAAAAATCATCAGTTCTATCAGGAACAAGTGGTTCCTGTATTACAAATTATCTTGTCGTCCACGCAGGCGATGGATGTTCAACTTCTACAATTTTGTTCTGATTTAGAGTCAGAAACTAATTTTTATAAAGTATTGGACAGTCTGGAACATATATTGAGGATCCAAGAGGGTAGGTATGTGTTTTTTCACAATTCTATTCAAAATTGGTTAACGGATCATTCTAAATCAGGTCAATTCTTTATATCTAAGAATGATGGTAAGAGAAAGATATCATGTAAATTTGTAGATTGGCTGGGGGCAGGTAATGCGGCATTAGACAAATCTTGGGAGAATTATAAATATGGTTTTGAAGATTGTTTACAATACAATATAACCTTACCATATCGTATTCCTAAAGAAAGAGCTATAATTTTGTTGACGACAACATGTCCTAGTGGTTCATATGGCCTTGGTGGAATACTTAGATTTTATGATGAATGTATGACATCTATTCATTTGTATATAGATAGATTATTAGAACAGCATAACGACGATTTCTTATTATCCTTTTTTATTAGCTTATTTGAAGCAACAAAAGATTTATATATTGAAATAGGTATTGTCTCAAAGGTAACAAGAGCTTTTGGGTATAGTGAAGTACCTATTAATAGGGAAGCTATATGGAAGGCTGTTAAATATTCAGCATTTATCGGTGCCATGGGAAAGCATATCGCAAATTCTACTATATTATGTCCATATAAAACATATGCTATTATTACGCAAATAATAGCAGTCCTTGCGTTCTATGATAGAAGAGTCGGGGAGATACATTCTGGGTCTTTAAGCGATCTTGGGGATTTTACTGCATATGAATTGGATGAAGTAGTCTCTTTATTAAAACAAAACAAGACTTCTTCTGTATCAGAAAGAGTACATTATGATGATGGAGAACTTTATACCAACGCTTTAGTCCAACTAAATCCGTCACTGTACCCCAATCATATGAATTATTGACAGAATCAAACGAAGTAAGTTGCAGCATTTGAATTTTCAGGAGATCATTATGTCGAATGCAGAAGGTTCTTCTTGGTATATCAGAAAGGAAAACATTTAGAAACATCGGCGAATCCTGTTCATTTGTGCCGTTGTGGGCAGTCGTTCAACAAACCTTTCTGCAACGGGACACATGCCAGTATGCATTTCTGTGATAATATTCCGCTGGAAAAAATACAAAGAGAGTACTAAAAGAGAATCGGCTACAGGATCCTACAGCCGATTCCTGTTGGAGGTTATTCATTATTATTAGTACTAACCATCATTAATTGAATATCCCCTTTCACATATAGTCAGTCTAGTCAGCAGCGTGGTACGGATGTGTAAACCAGAAGCAGGAGCCTACTCCTTCGGTTGAATCCACGCCAATTTCTCCTCCCATTTGAGAAACGATACTTTTGCAAATAGAAAGTCCTAAACCTGTACCCTGAACAAAAGTATTCAGTTTCACAAAACGTTCAAATACGCTCTTTTGCTTTTCTTCCGGTATTCCCATTCCTGTGTCGTGCACATAGAATTTTATTTTCTGATGGGATATTTGTTCGTAGCCAAGGGTGATAGTGCCTTGCCGGGTGAACTTTAATGCATTATTTATAAAGTTACTGATTACTTGGGTGAATCTATTCTTATCTGTGTAGATATAACATTCCGGCAGTATCTCCTCAAAAATCAGTTCAACGCCTTTACCCACTTTCATACCCATTGATTTGATGATTTCAGAACAAGTCTCGTTTACATCTACATTGGTATATACAAAATTAAATGTTCCGGCTTCAATTTTCGAAAGATCGAGAATGTCCGATATCAGTTGCAAAAGAAGTTCATTATTCTCTTGCACGATTTTGATATATTCCTGCCGTTCGCTTCTGCTGTCCGTTTCAGCTAACAAGCTGGAAAAACCGACAATAGCATTGAGAGGAGTACGGATCTCATGACTCATATTGGCTAGGAAAGCCGACTTCAGGCGATCCAGTTCTTCTGCTTTATCGCGAGCAATAATCAATTTCTGTTCAGTCTCTTTCAAAGGCGTGATGTCGTAATTGATACATAGCATCTCAATAACGCCGTCTTGCGGACGATAATCTCTGACCATTACATTAATACTGGTCCATGTATATTTACCATTTTCCCTGCAGACACGAACTTCTTTGCGCAAACTGGTTGCTTTTCCTTCTTTCACTTCGCGCACAAAGTTCTTCAGAACCGCCTGATCTTCAGGAACCACATGAGCATATACTCCGATAACCTCCGGCATAGGAATACCTTCCTTTTCTCCCAAATTCCTGTACCATGTATCCTGGGCATACCCGTCTCTTGTCAGTACATTGAAATGGGCAAACCCTACCTTGGCATAATCACCGATCAGAAGAAACAGATTCTCAAATTCCTGTATCTTAGTGTATGCATTGGTTGTCTCTGTCGTATCTATATTGATAAACAGATAGTTGATAAATCGGTTTTGAGAATCATAGAGAGCGGTAACTTTAGTAGTAAGATTGATAATCCCTTCCCTCTCGCTTTCTACATACTGATTTATTTTTGCGAAATCATAATTAATGGAGAAATTTACATCTTCTTTGGCTTTCAACTTTTCTTTTACCTCTGTGGGGATATTAGGATTGTCGAACAAGTTAATTCCTAGTGCCTCATTCTTGTCAGATAAACCAAATATTTCAAGTTCTTTATCATTGATGTCTACCAGATAGCCATCTTTATCATAAAGTTCGACACCTGCCGGAAGATTCTTGTATATGTTTCTCAATATCTTTTCGCTGTTGTCCAAAGCAATACGATCTTCTTGGGCCTGCAACTCCGATTTTCGTAATTCGATGCAAATACTGATAATATTAGCGAGAGAAGAGAAGCATTGATAATCCACATTGCTCCAGTTGCGTTGTGTTCTTACCATATCAATTCCCATGTAACCCCATACTTCCTCTTTAGATATTAAAGGAACTACCATCAGTGATTTAATATCCTGCATTTCTAATGTACGGCGATATTCTTCTGCTTCTTCAGGCATATCATCCAGTGTGTTCAGAATAATTGCTCTTCTTTCGCCTATCTGATGATTCCACCAGGTAGATGGGTCCCAAGGGATATTACTTAAAAAATCCTGCTCTTTGGAGATGCCTTCGGCTGTGGCTTCATAAGTACAGTCCTGACGTTGTTCTTTTCTGTTTATTTCGAAGATATAAATACGGTCACCTTGGAACTGTTTGAGGAGATCTCCTAATGTCTCATTTATCACTTGAGTCACATCATCACATTGCAGAAACGCAAGCAATGAATATGAAATATTATTCTGCTGATAGAGTAAACTGCTGACTTGAAGAAAATCAATGTTTCCATTTGAATTATCGATAGGTCTGTCAATATATTGCAGAAAGCCGGTCATGTTCCTGTATCCCTCTTTATCAGGTTTCTGGAAACTGATTTTGGAGTACACCCAGATTTCCCCGTCTTTTGCCCGGATAGGAAACATTTGCTCGTAAGTCTGTAAATTGGATAAGGACAGATATTCGTTTTTAAGACGCAACCGATGGTCTTCACGTATTCTTTGGTGGAACTCGGTGAAACTAATGCGATTACCTTCAAGGCCGAGTAAGTCTACAATAAAGTCGGAACAAATATATTCCTGATTCTTCAAATCTGACTCCCACCATCCCATTTTGGCCATTTGTGCTATCTGAACGTATTTTTCATAGTCATAATTTGTTTGTTCTTTCATATTGTTTGCTCTTGTTTTCTGTTTTATATTCTAAGACATTAGCCAACAAAGATAAGCATAACTTTTAAATAATGAGGCGTTTGTGTATCACCGCGGGAGGAAAATGAAAGTCTGGTGCCGAAAAGTGGAAAAAGAGACGAATGAGTACAAACAAGAGATTATTTCGTCTTCTTCTTAGTTAAGAAGTGAATTATATAATCTATAATATATATCAGAAGAATGAAAAATATCAGATTATTCATGTTTGCGGCATGCACACTTTTTTTAGCAGCGTGTGGCAGGCAAACCGTGAAGATTATGACTCCGCCGGATGCGTCAAATCGTGTTTTGTTTGGTGCGGAGCAGTTACAGGCTACCTTGGATAAAGCCGGTTATCAGGTAATGATGCAGCAGGGAGATACTACATTCTCCGATCCCGAAATCAAAACAATCTTGCTGACGGAAGTGAATGACACGACACTCAAGAAAGAAGGTTTTCACATTACGACGACCGGCAATCTGACCAGAGTGTCCGGCAGGGATGGGAGTGGCGTCATTTACGGATGTCGCGAACTGATAGACCGTGTGAATGACTCGGATGGTCGGTTGAATTTCCCGGAAGAATTAAAGGACGGTCCTGAAATGGTATTGCGTGGAGCTTGTGTAGGATTACAGAAGATGACCTACCTGCCGGGACATGGTGTATATGAATATCCGTATACTCCGGAAAGTTTCCCTTGGTTTTATGATAAAGAACAGTGGATTAAATATTTGGATATGCTGGTTGCCAATCGCATGAATTCATTGTATCTCTGGAATGGACATCCGTTTGCTTCTTTGGTGAAACTGGAAGATTATCCGTTTGCACTGGAAGTAGATGAAGAAACATTCAAAAAGAATGAAGAAATGTTCTCTTTCCTCACAGAAGAAGCGGACAAGCGCGGTATCTTTGTGATACAGATGTTTTATAATATTATTCTTTCCAAACCTTTTGCTGAACATTACGGGCTGAAAACACAGGATCGTAATCGTCCTATTACTCCTTTGATTGCCGATTATACACGCAAGAGTATTGCCGCTTTCATAGAAAAATATCCCAATGTAGGACTACTTGTTTGCCTGGGTGAAGCGATGTGTACGGTAGAGGATGATGTGGAATGGTTTACAAAAACAATTATTCCCGGAGTGAAAGACGGATTACAGGCATTGGGACGTACGGATGAACCGCCTCTTTTGTTGCGTGCACACGACACGGACTGTAAACTGGTGATGGATGCTGCATTGCCGCTTTATAAGAATCTTTATACGATGCATAAATATAATGGTGAATCGTTGACAACTTACGAACCTCGTGGCCCCTGGTCGAAAATACATACGGATTTGAGTTCATTGGGTTCCATCCATATCAGTAACGTACATATCCTGGCCAATCTGGAACCATTCCGCTGGGGATCTCCGGATTTCGTACAGAAAGCGGTAACTGCCATGCATAATGTACACGGTGCCAATGCACTGCATCTTTATCCGCAGGCTTCTTATTGGGATTGGCCCTATACGGCTGATAAATTGCCGAACAACGAACGTGAGTTCCAATTGGATCGTGACTGGATTTGGTATCAGACATGGGGACGTTATGCATGGAATTGCCATCGCGATCGTACAGATGAGATGGGCTACTGGAACCATCAGTTAGGGAAGTTCTATGGAACATCTGACGAGAATGCAAGCAATATCCGCGTAGCTTATGAAGAAAGTGGTGAGATTGCTCCAAAGCTATTACGTCGTTTCGGTATCACAGAGGGAAATCGCCAGACATTATTGCTGGGTATGTTTATGAGCCAACTTGTCAATCCATATAAATATACCATCTATCCGGGATTCTATGAAAGTTGCGGACCGGAAGGGGAGAAGCTGATAGAATATGTAGAGAAAGAATGGAAAAAGCAACCTCATGTAGGTGAAATGCCTTTGGATATTGTTGCTCAAGTAATAGAGCACGGGGATAAGGCAGTAGCGGCTATTGATAAGGCGGCTGCCTCCGTATCTTCAAATAAGGACGAATTTGCCCGTTTACAAAATGATATGCATTGTTATCGTGAATTTGCGTATGCGTTCAACCTAAAAGTGAAAGCCGCCAAGCTGGTATTGGATTATCAATGGGGCAAAGACATCAAAAACCTTGAAGAAGCTATTCCTTTGATGGAACAAAGCTTGGAGCATTATCGTAAATTGGTGGAATTGACAGACGAACATTATTTGTATGCCAACAGTATGCAGACAGCTCAACGTCGTATTCCTATCGGTGGAGATGATGGAAAGAATAAGACTTGGAAAGAATTGCTGGTACACTACGAAAAAGAATTGGAGAACTTCAAAGCTAATCTCGCCCTGTTGAAAGAAAAACAGAATGGAAATGCGGTGGCTGAAACTGTAGAGATTGCTGCCTGGGCTCCTGCAAACGTAAAACTGATCTCTAATTATCCGGCAGTGAAAGTGGAGGAGGGTACTTCTTTATTTGTCGATCTTCCGGGTAAGATAGAAGCAGTAGCTCCTGAATTGAAAGGAATGAAAGCGCTTCGTTTCAATGGAAACGAGCAGAGAGAGAAAGGCACGAGTATCACTTTCGAAACAGATGCTCCGGTGAAATTATTAGTAGCCTATTTCAAAGATGACCAGAAAAAGTATGCAAAGGCTCCGAAACTGGAAATCGATGCATCAGCCAATGATTACGGTCAGGCGGAACCTGTGTTGACGAATGCTGTCCGTATCAACGGAATGCCTTTGGCAAATGTACATGCATATAGTTTTCCGGCCGGAAAGCATACGCTGATGTTACCCAAAGGTTATCTGCAAGTGCTAGGATTTACTGCTGCAGAGATGAAGGTGCGTAATGCCGGACTTGCCGGGGATGAAGAAACAATGGATTGGTTATTTTACTAATCTCATTAGATTATAGATGAAAAATATTATGAAGAAGTTATTGCTGGCTGTTTTTAGTATAACCACAACTTTCTCTCTGTATGCGCGACGCGAAGTTCCGCAGGAACGGATGGAGCAGATTTATGAAGAGGTGAAGACACCGTATAAGTACGGTCTTGCCATCGCACCGGCAGACAATCATCATAAGATCGATTGCCCTACCGTTTTCCGTCAGGGAGACAAGTGGTTGATGACCTACGTCGTCTATAACGGTAAAAGTGGAACGGACGGACGCGGATACGAGACATGGATAGCGGAAAGCGACAATTTGCTTGAATGGCGTACATTAGGACGAATTCTTTCTTACCGGGATGGAAAATGGGACTGTAACCAGCGTGGCGGCTTTCCTGCATTACCGGATATGGAATGGGGTGGAAGCTATGAACTTCAAACTTATAAAGGCCGCCATTGGATGACGTATATCGGTGGCGAAGGCACCGGCTACGAAGCAGTGAAAGCTCCGCTTTACATCGGACTGGCATCAACAAAAGGAGATATTTCCACTGCCCACGAATGGGAATCTCTGGACAAACCGATCTTGAGCATCCATGATAAAGATGCCCAATGGTGGGAGAAACTGACTCAATATAAGAGTACTGTTTATTGGGATAAGGATAAAACGTTGGGCGCTCCGTTTGTAATGTATTACAATGCAGGTGGCCGTCATCCGGAAACGGATTTAAAAGGAGAACGTGTTGGCATCGCTCTTTCCAAGGATATGAAGACCTGGAAACGTTATCCGGGAAATCCGGTCTTTGCACATGAAGCGGATGGAACGATTACGGGAGATGCACATATCCAGAAGATGGGAGATGTGTATGTGATGTTCTATTTCTCTGCTTTTGAACCTTCGCGTAAATATAAGGCATTCAATACGTTTGCCGCCAGCTATGATTTGGTGAACTGGACTGACTGGAAAGGAGCCGACCTGGTTATCCCTTCCAAGAACTACGATGAATTGTTTGCTCATAAGAGTTATGTGGTAAAGCATGATGGAGTGGTTTATCATTTTTATTGTGCGGTAAACAACGCAGAGCAACGTGGCATTGCCATCGCTACCAGTAAGCCGATGGGACGTTCGGCGGTTCGCTTTCCGAAACCGGAAATTAAAGATCGGCGGTTAATCACTACATTGAATGAGGGTTGGAAGACCTGGATTACAGAAGCAACTCATTTGAAAGGTAATTTTATGATGCCTGCAAAGACGGTGAATATCCCTCATAATTGGGATGATTATTATGGATATCGCCAGTTGACACATGGAAATATGCATGGAACCGCCATGTATGTAAAAGACTTCACAGCCGATATAAAATCCGGGAAACGATATTTCCTTCGTTTTGATGGAGTAGGTACATACGCTACCATTAAAGTAAACGGAACGGACTTCGGTCGTCACCCTGTTGGACGTACTACATTAACCTTGGACGTTACAGATGCAATGAAGCAGGGAACAAATCGCCTGGAAGTAAAAGCCGAGCATCCGGAAATGATTGCCGATATGCCTTGGGTATGTGGTGGATGTTCATCGGAATGGGGATTCAGTGAGGGGTCACAGCCCTTCGGTATTTTCCGTCCTGTGGTGCTGGAGGTGACCGATGAAATTCGTATAGAACCTTTTGGTGTACACATCTGGAATGATGAAAAGGCTGTTAACGTATTTGTTGAAACGGAGGTTAAGAATTATGGTAAGGCAACAGAAACGATAGAGTTGGTCAATAAACTAAGCAATGCCGATGGAAAACAAGTTTTCCGTTTGGTGGAGAAAGTAACTTTGGCTCCGGGAGAAATGAAAGTCGTTCGCCAGCAAGCTCCTGTCGAGAAACCTGTTTTGTGGGATACAGAAAATCCATATCTCTATAAACTAGCCAGTATGATTAAGCGTGATACAAAAACTACGGATGAAATCTCAACACCGTTTGGTATCCGTACCATTAGCTGGCCGGTTAAACGGAATGATGGAGACGGACGTTTTTACCTGAACGGAAAACCGGTGTTTATTAATGGGGTATGCGAGTACGAACATCAGTTTGGACAGAGCCATGCATTCAGCAATGAACAGGTGGTTGCAAGAGTAAAACAGATACGTGCGGCCGGGTTTAATGCATTCCGGGATGCTCATCAGCCCCATCATCTCGACTATCAGAAGTATTGGGATGAAGAGGGAATCCTGTTCTGGACACAATTATCTGCTCATGTATGGTATGATACTCCGGAGTTTCGCGAGAACTTCAAGAAGTTACTTCGTCAATGGGTGAAAGAACGTCGCAATTCTCCTTCAGTGGTAATGTGGGGATTACAGAATGAAAGTACTTTACCTCGTGAATTTGCACAGGAATGCAGTGATATTATTCGTGAGATGGACCCGACTGCAAAGACAATGCGCGTCATTACAACTTGTAATGGCGGTGAAGGTACAGACTGGAATGTGATTCAGAATTGGAGCGGTACGTATGGGGGAGATGTGACTAAATATGGTCGGGAACTTTCTCAAACTAACCAATTATTGAATGGGGAATATGGAGCATGGAGAAGTATCGGTTTGCATACGGAACCGGGAGATTTCCAAGTGAATGGTGTGTGGAGTGAAGACCGTATGTGCCAGTTGATGGAAACCAAAATCCGTTTGGCAGAGCAGGTTAAAGATAGTGTTTGCGGACAGTTTCAGTGGATATACAGCAGCCATGACAATCCCGGACGTCGCCAACCGGATGAAGCATATCGCCAAATAGATAAAGTCGGTCCGTTCAATTACAAAGGACTGGTTACTCCATGGGAAGAACCGTTGGATGTGTATTATATGTATCGTGCCAACTATGTTTCCGCAGCCAAAGATCCGATGGTCTATCTCGTATCCCATACATGGACTGACCGTTTTGAGAAAGGACGTCGCCGTGCTACTATAGAGGCTTACAGTAATTGTGATTCTGTGTTGCTTTACAATGATATGACAAATGAAAAGGCAACCTTCCTCGGACGTAAAAAGAACAATGGAGTGGGCACTCATTTTATGTGGGAAAACCGGGATATTCGTTATAACGTACTTCGTGCTGTGGGATATTATAAAGGCAAACCGGTAGCGGAAGACCTGATAGTGTTCAAGGGTTTGGAACAGGCCCCGAATTTCGAACTTCTTTATCAGGACGATAAAAAAATATTGAAAGGAGAGGCAGGATATAATTATCTATATCGTCTTAATTGCGGAGGAGATGATTATACGGATAGTTTCGGACAGTTGTGGTTGCAGGATAATACGAACTATTCTCATTCATGGGCAGAAAACTTCAAGGATCTGAATCCATATCTTGCCAGCCAACGTACTACCAATGATCCGATTCGTGGCACTCGTGACTGGAAGTTATTCCAACATTTCCGTTTCGGGCTTCATCAGTTGGAATATCGTTTCCCTGTGGCAGATGGAACCTATCGTATTGAACTGTATTTCACAGAACCCTGGCATGGCACAGGCGGAAGTGCTTCTACCGACTGTGAAGGGCTGCGTATCTTCGATGTTGCCGTGAATGATTCTGTCGTATTAGACGACTTGGATATCTGGGCAGAAAGTGGTCATGACGGAGTTTGCAAGAAGGTGGTATATGCCACTGTAACAGGGGGAATGTTGAGAATTCATTTCCCGGAAGTGAAAGCTGGTCAAGCCTTGATTTCGGGTATCGCTATTGCTTCCACAAATGAAGAACTGAAACCGACGGTATTCCCTGCATCCGATTGGAGTTGGGAAAAGGCAGATAAAGAAGTGATGGAAAAGACTCCAAAAGAGTTGCTTCCTGAAGATAAGAACGCCCGTGTCAGTATATCATATGAAGCGGAAACGGCTACACTAAAAGGTAAATTCAAAAAGAAAGAACATCGTAAACAGATGGGAGTATTCTTTGATAAAGGAAAAGGGAACAGCATTGAATGGAATGTTTCTACCGGACTGGCTCAAGTGTATGCTCTTCGCTTTAAGTATATGAATACTACCGGAAAACCAATACCTGTCATCATGAAGTTCATAGATTCGAAAGGTGTGGTATTGAAAGAGGATATATTGACCTTCCCGGAGACACCGGATAAATGGAAAATGATGAGCACCACTACCGGAACCTTTATCAATGCCGGACATTATAAAGTATTACTTTCGGCAGAAAAGATGGATGGGCTCGCTTTTGATGCGTTGGATATTCAATAACAAAATAGAGGTGTGTCAAAAACTCCCTTTCAATTTATAAGAGTTTTGACACACCTCTATTCTATTTCTCTACTTACTAAGTTTTATCCCATTTATTTGCCAGTCGTTTTGAGCTGTTCCTTCCGTGAAATTAAATAATTTTGTTTCGAGAGGTAATGGTTTGAATGTCAGAGAAAATTCGGCTTCTCCACTTTCCGGTAGAAAGAAATGCTCACCGGGAGTAATGCCGTCTGCTTTTTGTAATGTGTATGATGCACCCTTCTCATCTACTAGTTGAGTATTCTTACTTACTTGTATCCAATATTTAGGTATATAATATGCATTGAAATGTACGATGGTAGCAGTATCTGTTAGTTCCACCTGCTTAACTTCAAGAATATCGGTATTGGTTGATTCTGACGTCGGATAATTAACGACTTTAGTGTTTCCTTGTCGGGTGATACTCATCTCGCGCTTTGTCGCATCCAAATATCTACGCATTTTTAATTTCAGACTGCCTTTACCATATCCCGACCACATTTTCATAATCTTTCCTTCCGGTGAAATAAGGACATAATTAGGGATACCATTGACACCATATTTAGCATATAGTCCTGCGCTTTGTTTCAGATCACTCAAATTCTGCCAAGTCATTTCATGTTTTGCCGAGGCTGCCTTCCATCTGCTTTTCGTATCGGAACTTAAACTAATGACAGTAAGACGCTCTTTATATTGCTCCTGAATCTCCTTCATCTCTGGTAAAGCCATGATGCAAGGACCGCAGCCACTACTCCAAAAATCGAGTAATATATATTTTCCTTTGAAATCGGTCAGATGATGAATCTTTCCATCCAAATCGTAAAGTTCGGTATCTGCCATTTCATCTCCCTCTTTCACAACTACAGGCGGAAAGAGATTAACAGTAATTTCCTGTCCTTTTATAGAAGCTTTTTGTGCTTCATTCATTCTATTATACAAAGCCAGCGTTTCATCTTTATAAGAGAAGTTAGGATTGTATTTTACCGACATACTCAATCTATGCAATCTGTCTATCCAGATGTTTGATACAGGAAGTTCTTGCATCAGTTGCATTTCACGTTTGCTGATTAAGGCTGATATACTGTCTGCTTTCGCACGCATAGCTTTACGTTCAGCTTCCGGGGCGGAACGCAGGCTTCTTGCTTTAATAGACAAACGTTGGTATTCATCCCATAAATCGCGTGAATTTTCAATAAATCTATTATGTTCTATTTGTTCTTTTACGGGACTGTCTACTTTCCATGTATGTATCAAAGTATTCGTTCCGGTTACTTTTATTCTAGCGTTGGGAGTTGCATAAATCTCCAGGGACATAGAAGGAAAATCATCATTACGGGTACACATCAGGGATAATTTGTCCATACCACTTTCTCCGGCATTTCGCTTGAAGAAGAAGGTTCCGTTTTGTATGCTGTCCAAAGCCACTGTACTTCCTACATTCCCGTCAAGCAGGAAAAGAGAAACGAGAGTCCCGTCTTTTACACCTTCCACTTTGCCTTCAATCGTGTATTCCTGTTGTGCTTGCGCACCCATGTAGCCCATCAAAAGAAGGCTGCCGAATAGTAGTTTTTTCATTATATTCCTATTAAAATTACAAATTACTGCACAAGGTAAAGTTTTTCTTTATAGACTGTTCCAATCATTATTATTCTTTAATATTTCAATCAAAGAAAGGGTACAAAATGCCCTTTCGTCCGTCTACTTGATATGAAGAAAAAAGAACGAATGAAAATATATACTTTACTGCTTGGTGTCTTGTTTGTTAGCCCAATACAGGCACAAACAATACTTGATTGGGAGAATCATCATGTTCTTCAGATTAATCGTGAACCGGCAAGAGCCGCTTTTATCCCTTTCTCTATCCAGAAAGGAGACTGTTCGATGTCTTTGGATGGAACTTGGAAATTCCGCTGGACTCCTGTTCCCAATGAAAGGGTCCTGAATTTCTATCAGATAAACTTTGATGATAAAAGCTGGACAGATTTTCCTGTTCCGGCAAACTGGGAAGTGAACGGATATGGTACGCCTATTTATGTTTCAGCAGGTTACCCGTTCAAAATAGATCCCCCGCGAGTGATGGGAGAACCCAAAACTGACTATACCACGTATAAAGAACGAAACCCTGTCGGACAATATCGCCGTACATTTGTTTTGCCAGCCGGATGGGAAGCAAACGGGCAGACTTTTCTACGGTTTGAGGGCGTAATGAGTGCCTTTTATGTTTGGATCAATGGCGAACGGGTAGGGTATAGCCAAGGCAGTATGGAACCGAGTGAATTCAACGTCACGAAGTATCTGAAATCCGGAGAAAATCAGATTTCATTGGAAGTTTACCGGTATAGCGACGGTTCCTACCTGGAAGATCAGGATTTCTGGCGTTTTGGAGGTATTCACCGCAGTATTCACCTGATACATACTCCGGACATTCGTATCCGTGATTATGCTATACGCACTCTGCCTGCATCTGCTGGTAATTATAAAGACTTTATTTTGCAGATTGATCCGCAATTCAGTGTGTATAGAGGAATGACCGGTAAAGGTTATATTCTGCAAGGAGTATTAAAAGATGCTTCAGGCAAAGAAATTGTTGCATTGAAAGGCGATGTGGAAGATATACTTGATTTGGAGCATAAAGCAAGCCGGATGAATGAATGGTATCCGCAACGGGGACCTCGTAAAATGGGACGTTTATCAGCCGTTATAAAATCACCGGAAAGATGGACGGCAGAAACGCCCTATCTTTATAAGCTGCGCTTAACCTTGCAAAATGAGGAAGGAAAAGTATTGGAACAGATAGAACAAGCTGTGGGTTTCCGTTCTGTGGAAATCAAAAAAGGACAACTGTTGGTGAATGGCAGTCCGGTTCGTTTTCGTGGAGTAAATCGCCATGAACATGATCCCCGAACGGCACGTGTCATGAGCGAGGAACGAATGCTTCAGGATATTCTTTTAATGAAGCAGGCGAATATAAATGCAGTACGTACCAGTCATTATCCGAACGTCAGCCGTTGGTATGAGTTATGCGACAGCTTGGGACTGTATGTAATGGACGAAGCGGATATAGAGGAACATGGATTGCGCGGAACATTGGCAAGCACTCCCGACTGGCATGCAGCATTTATGGACCGTGCAGTTCGTATGGCGGAGCGTGATAAGAATTATCCAAGCATCGTCATGTGGAGCATGGGAAACGAGAGTGGTTATGGACCGAACTTCGCCGCTATCTCTGCATGGCTGCATGATTTTGACCCGACTCGTCCTGTACATTATGAAGGAGCACAAGGAGTGGATGGCGATCCTGACCCGAAAACTGTCGATGTTATCAGTCGCTTTTATACCCGGGTGAAACAAGAATATTTGAATCCCGGTATTGCCGAAGGAGAGGATAAAGAACGCGCTGAAAATGCACGTTGGGAACGATTGCTGGAGATTGCGGAACGTACCAATGACGGCCGTCCGGTAATGACAAGTGAATATGCACATTCCATGGGAAATGCATTGGGAAATTTCAAGGAATATTGGGATGAGATATATAGCAATCCTCGTATGCTGGGTGGTTTTATATGGGATTGGGTAGATCAAGGAATCTACAAAACTTTACCCGATGGCCGTACCATGGTGGCTTATGGTGGTGATTTTGGTGATAAACCGAATTTAAAAGCGTTCTGCTTTAATGGATTGCTGATGAGCGAGCGTGAAACTACGCCTAAATATTGGGAAGTAAAGAAAGTGTATGCACCCGTCGAACTAAAAATGGAAAACGGGAAACTGAAAGTGACGAACCGGAATCACCACACAGGTTTGTCTCAATATCGTTGCCTATGGACTGTGTCAATCGATGGAAAACAGAAAGAGCAGGGAGAAATTACCTTACCGGAAATAGCTCCCGGAGAGAGTCAGACGATAGATTTGCCGACTTTCCGCTCATTGAAAGGCTCCGGTTCTTTGAGTAATCAAACAAAGAGAGGTCAAGGGAAAGCTCTGTCTGATTGCCAGCTAAAAGTAAGCATCGTTTTGAAATCGGATGCCCTTTGGGCAAAAGCAGGGCATGAGGTGACTTGGGAACAATTCTGCTTGCAGAAAGGAGATTTGATCTCTACTGATCTAGTCAATAAAGGAACACTTCAAGTGAAAGAGGATAATCAGTCCTTATTGATTAGCGGACGCGGTTTTTCCGTTCAGTGGGAAAAGAAAATGAACGGAAGCATGACTTCCCTTCTATATAATGGCAAAGAGATGTTGGCTCATTTAGATGATTTTCCTGTTCAACCCGTCACTCAAGTTTTCCGTGCTCCGACAGACAATGACAAGAGTTTCGGGAATTGGCTGGCTAAAGACTGGAAATTGCATGCAATGGATAGTCCGCAGATAAATTTAGAATCTTTCAACCATGAAGTACGTGCAGACGGGGCGGTAATTGTACGGATTCAAACAAGCAATTTATATAAAGAAGGAAAAGTGACCACAACTTCTGTTTATACTGTTTCTTCAGATGGAACGATTGATTTAAAGACGACTTTCCTACCACAAGGAGTTCTTCCCGAAATCCCCCGTTTAGGAATCGCATTCTGTCTGGCACCTGCTTACAATACATTTACCTGGTATGGCAGAGGACCGCAGGACAATTATCCTGACCGTAAAACATCTGCCGCTATAGGGCTTTGGAAAGGGAATGTGGCGGAACAATATGTGCATTATCCCCGTCCGCAGGATAGTGGAAATAAAGAAGAAGTACACTATCTTACCCTGACTGACAAACAGAATAAAGGTATTCGTGTTGATGCGGTAGAAAATGTGTTTTCCGCATCTGCTTTGCACTATACTGTGCAGGATATCTATCAAGAAACTCATGATTATAATTTAAAACCACGTGCGGAAGTCATTCTAAGTATGGATGCTGCCGTGCTTGGATTAGGAAACAGTAGTTGCGGACCGGGTGTATTGAAGAAATATGCCATAGAGAAAAAGGAACACACGCTGCATCTACGTATCAGTAAGCAATGAAATAAATAACTAACACAATTATAAAAGTAACAATGAAAAAAGTAACCACTTTATTATCAACTTTAGCGTTGGCAACTACCTTGGCTGCTCAAAACCTTCCACAAACGGAAAGGCAATATCTCTCCGGTCACGGATGCGACGACATGGTTGAATGGGACTTCTTTTGTACCGACGGACGCAATTCCGGGAAATGGACGAAAATCGGTGTACCTTCCTGCTGGGAGCTGCAAGGATTCGGCACCTATCAGTATGGAATCACTTTCTATGGTAAACCATTCCCTGAAGGCGTTGCCAATGAAAAAGGTATGTATAAGTATGAGTTTGAAGTTCCGGAAAAATTCCGCAGCAAACAGGTGAATCTTGTATTCGAGGCTTCAATGACGGATACGGAAGTTAAAGTGAATGGACGCAAAGTGGGTTCCAAACATCAGGGGGCTTTCTATCGTTTTTCATATAACGTCACGGATTTCCTGAAATATGGTAAGAAAAACCTGTTGGAAGTCACTGTTGCCAAAGAGAGTGAAAATGCCAGTGTGAATCTGGCTGAACGTCGTGCTGATTATTGGAATTTTGGAGGTATCTTCCGTCCGGTATTCCTGGAGGTGAAACCTGCTGTAAACCTGCGACATATTGCTATTGATGCAAAGATGGATGGATCTTTCCGTGCCAACTGCTACACCAATATCTCCAATGACGGCATGAGTATTCGTACACAGATTCTGGATAAAAAAGGAAAGAAGTTAGCGGAAACCACTGTACCTGTAAAAGCGGGTGGCGACTGGACTTCTCTGCAACTGAATGTCTCTAACCCTGCACTATGGACTGCGGAAACTCCGAATCTTTATAAAGCTCAATTCTCCCTGTTGGATAAGGACGGTAAAGTGCTGCATAGTGAAACGGAAAACTTTGGTTTCCGTACCATTGAAGTACGTGAAAGCGACGGACTTTATATAAACGGAGTACGTATCAATGTACGTGGTGTCAATCGCCATAGCTTCCGTCCTGAAAGTGGCCGTACATTGAGTAAAGCGAAGAATATCGAAGATGTTCTTTTAATGAAAGACATGAACATGAATTCTGTTCGTTTGAGCCACTATCCGGCTGACCCGGAATTTCTGGAAGCTTGTGATTCTCTCGGACTTTATGTGATGGATGAATTGGGAGGCTGGCATGGCAAATATGATACGCCCACCGGAGTACGTCTGATTGAAGGCATGATAGAACGTGACGTGAATCATCCGTCTATTATCTGGTGGAGCAATGGTAATGAAAAAGGATGGAATACCGAATTGGACGGAGAGTTTCATAAATACGACCCGCAGAAACGTCCGGTTATTCACCCACAAGGCAATTTCTCCGGTTTTGAAACAATGCATTACCGCTCTTACGGAGAAAGCCAGAACTATATGCGTTTGCCGGAAATCTTTATGCCTACAGAATTCTTGCATGGTTTGTACGATGGAGGTCATGGTGCCGGATTATATGATTATTGGGAAATGATGCGTAAGCATCCCCGTTGTATCGGTGGTTTCCTTTGGGTATTGGCAGACGAAGGTGTGAAGCGTGTGGACATGGATGGCTTCATTGACAATCAGGGAAACTTTGGAGCAGACGGTATTGTAGGACCACATCATGAAAAGGAGGGTAGCTACTATACTATCAAGCAGTTATGGAGTCCTGTACAGATTATGAATACTTCTATCGACAGGCAATTTGACGGCAAATTCTCCGTAGAAAACCGTTATGATTATCTGAATCTGAATACCTGTCGTTTCCTTTGGAAGCAAGTGAAGTTTCCACAGGCAACGGATGCTTCTAATACCGCTGCTCAAGTGTTGAAAGAAGGAGAAGTGCAGGGTAGTGACGTGGCTGCTCATTCGGCAGGTGTCTTGGATATAAAAACAAATATCCTCGCCAATACAGATGCTCTTTACCTGACAGCTATTGATAAATACGGTCATGAACTTTGGCGTTGGACTTTCCCGGTTGATAAACTGAACCAGCGAACTGAACCGATCTCCCTCTTATCCATCCGTCCTACCTATACGGAAACTGAAAATGATCTCACAGTGAAGGCGAACAAGCGTACGTTCATCTTCTCAAAGAAAGACGGACAATTAAAAGGAGTATCTGTAGATAATCGTAAAATTAGTTTCGCCAATGGTCCCCGCTTCATTGGAGCCCGTCGTGCAGACCGCTCATTGGATCAATTCTATAACCATGATGATGAGAAAGCAAAAGAAAAAGACCGTACATATAGCGAATTCCCCGATGCTGCCGTATTTACGAAACTGGATGTAAAACAAGATGGAGGTGATCTGATTGTTACCGCCAATTACAAACTGGGTAATTTAGATAAAGCTCAATGGACAATCAGCCCGAGTGGGGATTTGGTATTGGATTATACCTACAATTTCTCCGGTGTGGTGGATTTAATGGGTATTTGTTTCGATTATCCGGAAGATCAGGTAATCAGTAAACGCTGGTTGGGAGCCGGACCATATCGTGTATGGCAGAATCGTATTCATGGCACACAATACGATGTATGGGAAAACGACTATAACGACCCTATTCCCGGTGAAACTTTCACTTATCCCGAATTCAAAGGATATTTTGGCGATGTTTCCTGGATGAATATCCGGACGAAAGAGGGCATTATCAGCCTAACAAACGAAACTCCTGATGCTTATGTCGGAATATATCAGCCTCGTGACGGTCGCGACCGTTTGCTTTATACTCTTCCCGAGAGTGGAATTTCTCTTCTGAATGTGATTCCTCCGGTACGTAATAAAGTAAACTCCACCGATTTGTGTGGTCCTTCTTCACAACCAAAATGGGTAAATGGTCCACAAACCGGACGGATCGTTTTCCGGTTTATGTAAATAAATGATAAAGAGGTACTCATGTTATATTGAGTACCTCTTTATCATTTTATGCATATCAGTGAATTAAATGTTATACAGGTATTAGCCTCTTCGTGCCTGCTGCTGAAGTTCAAGTATAGCGTTCAATGCTTGTTCTGCTCTTTCTTTAGGCACAAAAATATGATCGTGATAATACGCTGCTACCACATTTGCACTAATGTTTTTCTCTGCAAGTTTAGCAGAGAAGGCGGCTGTTAAACCTACCGCGTCCAAACTTGAATGTATATTGAGAGTAATAAGTCGATATACAGATTGGTAATCTATACCTTTGTTTATAGCATCTTTTTGATTAAGAATAAAAGTCATACCTTCTTTCTCCTGGAAAAATCCGATCGGGGTTAATTCACGAATCTTGTCCCAATCAAATAGTGGGAAAGAACAAAAGACAAAGTCACGTTCATCCAATACGGGTTCTATGTTGGATAATAATATCTCTAATTTTTTAATACCTGACATGAGCTCAAATTGTGATGATAGCGCAAATATAACAAATATAAAATGGTTACAAGGTTCTTTCCTATGAAATGTGGTCTATACATCTATTCTCACCGATTTTTCAAGGAAAAAGACTATAAGTTAGGAATAATCATTATTTTTGTTTCGTTTTATATATCCAGATTAATGAATTCTTTCCTATGTACACAATACTAATAATAGAAGATGAACCCAGAGTTGCAAGTTTGCTGATGAACGGGCTGGAAGAAAATGGTTATCAGGCAATGGTGGCTTATGACGGATTGATGGGGTTACGGCTTTTCCAGGCCCATACATTCGATTTGGTCATATCTGACATTGTTCTGCCCAAGATGGACGGATTTGAACTGGCGAAAGAAATTCGCAAAACCAATCCCCATATCCCTATATTAATGTTGACGGCATTAGGATCAACGAATGATAAACTGGACGGTTTCGATGCCGGTGCAGACGATTACATGGTGAAACCCTTTGATTTCAGAGAGTTGAATGCCAGAATCAAAGTACTATTGAAACGTGTGGCGGGCAATACACAGGAATTGCCACAGGAACTTGTTTATGCAGATTTACGTATTGACCTTCAACGTAAGGACGTAGAACGAAACGGCATATCCATAAAACTTTCTCCTAAGGAATACAACTTGCTGTTATATATGGTAGAAAATGCTGAAAGAGTATTGAGCAGGGTTGAAATAGCAGAAAAAGTATGGAACACCCATTTTGATACAGGAACGAATTTCATAGATGTATATATCAACTATCTCCGTAAGAAGATAGACAGGGATTTTGAACCAAAACTTATTCATACCAAAGCGGGAATGGGTTTTATACTGACTGATAAGTTATGAAAATCAGAACAACACTGACCCTACAATATGCAGGGCTGACAGCTGCGGTATTCTTCATATTTGTCATAGCCGTCTACTATGTGAGTGAACATTCGCGTAGTAATGCTTTCTTTCGTAATCTTCAAAGTGAAGCTATAACCAAAGCACATTTATTCCTTAAAAATCAAGTAGATGCGCAAACTATGCAGTCTATTTATCTAAATAATCAGAAGTTTATTGATGAAGTAGAAGTTGCTGTCTATACAACCGATTTTAAAATATTATATCACGATGCACTGCAGAACGATATTGTCAAGGAAACACCGGAGATGATAAAGCGAATTCTGAAACAGAGGGATATCAATTTCTATGTGGACGAATATCAGGCAGTAGGATTGGTGTATCCATTTGAAGGCAAAGATTATGTTGTCACCGCTGCCGCCTATGATGGTTACGGATACGCCAATCGGGATGCGCTAAGAAATATCCTCATCCTGTCATTTATAGGAGGATTGAGTGTATTGGTGATTGTGGGTTATATCCTGTCTCGAAGCACTTTAAAACCAATACGCAGCATTGTCAAAGAAGCGGAGAAAATCACCGCATCGCGTATCGATAAAAGACTGCCCGTAAAAAATGAACAGGATGAACTGGGAGAATTAAGTACGACATTCAATGCTCTACTGGAACGCCTGGAGAAGTCTTTCAACTCACAGAAGATGTTTGTCAGTAATGTATCTCATGAATTGCGTACTCCCATGGCGGCCCTTACAGCCGAATTGGATTTAGCTTTATTGAAAGAACGTACCTCCGAACAATATCAGATGGCTATTGGCAATGCTCTTCAAGACTCCCACCGAATTGTAAACCTGATCGACGGACTATTGAACCTGGCAAAAGCCGACTATCAGCCAGAACAGATAACAATGGAGGAGGTCCGTCTGGATGAACTGTTGCTGGATGCCAGAGAACTGGTATTGAAAGCGCATCCGGATTATCATATCGAATTAGTCTTTGAACAGGAAGCCGAAGAGGATAATGTACTGACAGTCATCGGAAACAGCTATCTGCTGACTACCGCCTTTGTAAATCTGGTAGAGAATAACTGCAAATATTCTTCCAACCGGACTTCATCAGTCCTGATCGCCTATTGGGAACAATGGGCAATCATTCGCTTATCCGATAATGGTGTAGGAATGTCCGATGCAGATAAGGAAAACCTGTTTAAACTGTTTTATCGTGGAGAAAACAAGAATATTGCTCCCGGAAATGGTATAGGCATGACCCTGACACAAAAGATTATTCACCTTCACAAAGGCGAACTTACCGTATCTTCCCATAAGGATGAGGGCACTACCTTTGTGGTAAAACTCCCGCATATCTAAGAAATTCTAATCGTTTTCTAATACCACTCTAATCATTCTCTAACAGCTTCCTTGTGAAGTCCTTCTTACTTTTGCATCGAATTAATAAATGCAGTTAGTAACTTAAAAAAAATTAGAGAGTATGGTATGGAAGAAAAAACTGCGTTCATCACAGTACACATTCAATTCAGAGAAAGTATTTTTGGTTGCCACACAACCCGGTAAGTCAATCTATTCATACTTGCAGACAACAAAGCTTGGATTAACGCTGGGAGAAGTGCAAGAGCGACAGTCCATCTATGGAAGAAACGAAGTGGTCCATGAACAAAAAAAGAACCCGTTTATACTGTTTATCAAAACGTTTATCAATCCTTTTATTGGTGTTCTGACCGGACTTGCCATTATATCCTTGTTTCTGGATGTACTGATGGCCGAACCCGGAGAACAGGAATGGACAGGAGTAATCATTATCTCATCCATGGTGATATTCAGCGCTATCCTGCGTTTCTGGCAGGAATGGCGAGCAAGTGAAGCTACGGATTCTTTAATGAAGATGGTAAAGAACACCTGTCTTGCCAAACGTGCCGGTGAACAGGAAGAAGAGATTGATATCACGGAACTCGTTCCGGGGGATATTGTGTATCTGGCTGCCGGGGATATGGTTCCCGCTGATATTCGGATCATCGATTCAAAAGACTTGTTTATCAGTCAGGCTTCATTGACAGGAGAGTCCGAGCCGATAGAGAAGTTTCCGGAGATACAGAGCCAGCAATTTCGGAAAGGAAGCGTCATAGAGTTGGACAATATTTGTTATATGGGTTCCAATGTGATAAGTGGCGCAGCAAAAGGTATTGTTTATGAAACAGGGAATAAAACATATCTGGGTACGATTGCAAAAAGTCTGGTTGGACACCGTGCCACTACAGCTTTTGATAAAGGTATTAGTAAAGTCAGCTTCTTGTTGATTCGCTTTATGCTGGTAATGGTTCCATTTGTGTTTTTCGTGAATGGTTTCACGAAAGGAGACTGGTTCGAGGCTTTCATTTTTGCCATATCCGTTGCAGTGGGGCTTACCCCGGAAATGTTGCCAATGATTGTGACTGCCAACCTTTCTAAAGGAGCGATAGCCATGTCCAAAAAGAAAACAATAGTAAAGAATCTCAATGCTATTCAGAATTTTGGAGCAATGGACATACTCTGTACTGATAAAACCGGTACATTGACTTGCGATAAAATCGTGCTGGAGAAATATATCAATGCAGATGGTAGTAACGACAACAGTAAACGTATTCTTCGTCATGCCTACTTTAACAGTTATTTCCAGACCGGTTTAAGAAATCTGATGGATAAAGCGATTCTTTCTCATGTAAGAGATCTGAATCTGGAACATTTGAAAGATGACTACACCAAAGTGGATGAAATACCTTTCGACTTTACACGCAGAAGAATGTCTGTTGTGATAGAAGACAAGCAAGGAAAACGGCAGATCATTACTAAAGGAGCGGTAGAAGAGATTCTCGACGTCTGTTCCTATGCCGAGTTCAACGGGCAGATTCATCCCTTGACTGATGCTTTGAAAATCAAAGCAAAGATGATTAGTGAAGAAATGAATCAGCAGGGAATGAGAGTATTGGCAGTCTCCCAAAAAAGTTTTATCGAGAAAGATTGTAATTTTGCCATCGAAGATGAAAAAGAAATGGTACTGATCGGGTATCTTGCCTTTCTTGATCCTCCGAAGCCTTCTGCTGTTGAAGCCATCGAACAATTATATGCACATGGAGTAGCAGTTAAAATATTATCGGGAGATAATGATATCGTGGTAAAAGCCATTGCCCGGCAGGTCGGAATTGACACCAGTCATTTTCTTACCGGGATAGAAATAGAGAATATGGATGAAACGGTATTGAAAGAAGCGGTAAAGAATACCACTTTATTTTCAAAACTAACTCCATTGCAGAAGACACAAATCATCTCTCTATTACAGGAACAGGGCAATACAGTAGGATTTTTAGGAGATGGAATCAATGATGCGGGTGCCTTACGTCAGTCAGACATTGGCATATCTGTCGATTCTGCAGTGGATATAGCGAAAGAAAGCGCAGATATTATCCTGTTGGAAAAAGATTTGATGGTATTGGAAGACGGAGTGCTCGAAGGGAGAAAGACATTTGGCAATATCAATAAGTATATAAAGATGACTGCCAGTTCCAATTTTGGTAATATGTTCAGTGTGATGTTCGCCAGTGCATTCCTGCCGTTTCTGCCTATGATGCCGATACATCTGTTGATTCAGAACTTACTGTATGACATATCGCAGACAACCATTCCATTTGACCGTATGGACCCGGAGTTCCTGAAGAAACCCCGTAAATGGGATGCGTCCGATCTAAGTCGTTTTATGATTTATATAGGGCCTATCAGTTCCATCTTCGATATTATTACTTATCTGGTCATGTGGTATGTGTTCAGCTGTAACAGTCCCGAACATCAAACACTGTTTCAGACCGGATGGTTTGTAGAAGGTTTGTTATCACAGACATTGATTGTCCACATGATACGTACCCGTAAGATACCGTTCATACAAAGCCGCGCCACATGGCCTGTAATGGGGCTGACATTCTTAATCATGGCAATAGGTATTCTTATTCCTTTCACCGCTTTCGGACGTTCCATCGGGTTGACAGCTCTTCCTTTGAGCTATTTCCCCTGGCTGATTGGAATTTTGCTTTCTTACTGTATTCTGACGCAAATAGTAAAGAACTGGTATATCAGGAAGTTTGTACGTTGGCTATAAGAGAATCAATGCAGCATAAAGAAAAAGGGTCTGTAACATAGGAAACTCTATGTTTACAGACCCTTTATTATGAATTAAGTCCGGAAAACAGACAATTACAAATCATCCTCAAGAGCCGTACTCTTGGCATAAGCTGTACTTTTGGCTTCAAAGAAATCTGTTTTCACCATATTGGCATTTGAATATTGCGATACCCAACGCATACTTTCAGGTTCCTTTTGATTGTCTTCATACAAGATGCCATACCCCAGACTGCTCCAGCGAAGATTACCCAGATAATGGATATAATCAGCAATCATTTGCTCATTAAGTCCCTGAATATGATTACCTATCACATATTGTCCCCAGGCAATTTCCTGTTCCACTCCCTCACGCATCATTGCTTCATATACCTTTACTCTGTCCGGAGTGAACAATTCGGGTTCTTCTTTTTTCAGTTCCAGGATTATATTACGGAAAAGCCAAAGATGAGTATTCTCATCCCGGTTGATGTAACGGATTTCCTGTGCCGAACCGGACATCTTTCCGTTACGACTCAAATTATAAAAGAACATGAAGCCACTGTAGAAATAGATACCCTCCAAAATATAGTTGGCAATCAACGTTTTCATGAGCGTATATCCATCCTGGCTTTCCTGAAACTCATTATAGCAGTTACCTATGAAAGTATTCCTTTTCAATAGATGCTCGTCAGTTTTCCATTGATAGAGAATTTCATTCCGTTTTTCGGGACTGCATATCGAATCGAGCATATAGCTGTAACTCTGACTGTGCACACACTCCTGAAAAGCTTGTATATGCAGACAAAGGTTCACCTCATTGGCCGTGATATATTCACTGATAGTTGGCAGGTTGTTGCTCTGCAAGGAGTCCAGGAATACAAGAAAGCTCAAAATCTTATCATAGGCAGTCCGTTCTGTCTGATCCAGACGCGGATAATCTTTAATATCCTGCGTCAGATTGATTTCTTCCGGTATCCAGAAGTTATTCATGGCTTGGCGATACCAGTCGCTTACCCATTTATACCGCATATTATTGAAATCATTCAGATTTGTTGTATTTCCACCAATCATTTTTCTAAGGCGGGTTTCAGTATCGCCCGACGGATTGAATAAGGCGTTCTTTTTTAGTTTTATAGTTCCCATTTGTTTTTATTTATTTTTGATTTCTTATGATGCACAACTTTCACATTCTTCCACTTCCAAGGATTTACTGCGGACATAATAGACCGTTTTCACTCCACATTCCCAAGCTAATAGGTAGAGATTAAGTACCTGTTTCATTGTAAAATCATTGGTAATATAAAGATTTAGACTTTGTGACTGGTCAATGTGCAGCTGACGAATACCGGCAGCACGAATACTCCATGTCTGGTCAATCAGATATGCACCTTTGTATATCCAGAATGTCTTGTCCGACAAGGACGGAGCTACCCGTGGAAGCATGGCCCCTTTCTTCTCTTCCAGAAAGAAACGTTTCATCACCGGATCGGTTCCGGCAGTGGTTCCGGCAATAATACTGGTACTGCTGGTTGGAGCAATAGCTAATAGATAAGCATTGCGCATGCCGTAATTAGCCACTTTTTCCGATAGTTCCTTCCAGGCAGATGAAGTATAGCCGCGTTTGGTGAAATAATCTCCGGTCTGCCAATCACTTCCCTCGAAATAGGTATATCTTCCTTTTTCTTTTGCCAGTTCTGCACTGGCTTCTATCGCGGCATAATTGATACGTTCAAACACTTTATCTATAAAGTTAAGATGTTCTTCACTTTCCCAACGAATTCCCCGTATGGCAAGTGCATGGTGATAACCGCTAACTCCAAGACCGATACTACGATAACGATGATTGGTTATTTGAGCATAAGGAATAGGGTAGAAGTTCAGGTCGATAACATTGTCAAGCGCACGAACCACTGTTGCTACCTTTTCTTTCATCAATTCTTCATCCTCCAACGGTAGATGCCCGAGAGAAAGACTGGCAAGATTGCACACGACGAAATCTCCGGGGCGAACCGTCTTTACTACTACCGTGTCACCATCTTCAGTACGAACTTCGGTAGAAACCGATTCAATAGCCGACATGTTCTGTGCGATTTCCGTGCATAGGTTTGAGCAATAGATAATCCCCTGATGAGCATTCGGATTGGCACGATTCACTATATCCCGGTTGAATGTAAAAGGAGTACCTGTTTCTACAGCCGATCTCAATACCAGTCTGACTATATCCTTGATGCTAATAGTTCGTCTGGAAAGACGTGGATCATTCACGCAATCCCAATACCTCTTTTCCCATTCTTCCCCGTAATAATCTTCCAGACAATATTCTTTGATAGTCATAATCTCATTCGGACAGAACAAATACCACTGCTTATTCAAATCTTCTTTTGCCATTTGCCAGAACAAGTCCGGATAGCATACGGAGGGAAATATATCATGAGCTTTCATGCGGTCATCCCCATTATTCGTACGGAGTTGAAGAAATTCCGGCAAGTCTTTATGCCATACATCCAGATATACAGCTACAGCCCCCTGACGCATTCCTAACTGATCGACGGCTACGGCAGTATCATTCACGAGTTTCATCCATCGGATTACTCCACCTGCCACACCTTTGAAACCTCGGATGTTTCCACCCGCAGCACGCACCTTCCCGAAATACATTCCCATACCTCCACCAAACTTGCTGACCATGGCAAAATTGTCTATACTGCGGTAAATGCCTTCCAAACTGTCAGGCACCGTATCAATAAAACAACTGGAAAGTTGATGATAAGGTTTACGGGCATTGGAAAGGGTAGGAGTTGCCATTGTTACTTCCAGCTTGCTCAATAAGTCATAGAACTTTCTTACCCATTGCAACCGATCGCGTTTCTCCGGCATGGCAAGATGTAAAGCTATCCCCAAGTACATTTCCTGCACAGACTCCATAGGTTCGTGTGAGTGAGTACGGATCAGGTAACGTTTGGAGAGCAGGTCCAGCCCTGAATAATTAAACAGTTTATCCCTTTCCGGACAGATAAATCCTGCAGCTTCTTCTATTTCCTGTTGTGAATAAGAATCCAGGATATAGCTGCCATATAAACCTTCATTCGTTAGATAACGTAATTTCTCATAGAATGAATGTATATCTGAAATTCTTGCCTGTTTTTCCTGCTTTTCTGTCAGTTGAAAGTTGAGTAACCGTGCGGCTATAAACTCCCAGTCCGGTGCTTCCTGCGTGGTCAGTTCTACCGCAGCTTTGACGAGTGCCGACAAGCGTTCGTCTGACGACATTTCCGGTTTGCAGAAACTGGAGAACTTTTCCGCCAACACAGTCAGACTATATTCATTACTGGTAAAGTCTTTCTGTATTTCCTTTAGCACATCCATTATTTGTGGATTGCCCGTCCCTGTGGTGATATCGTTGATCGCTTTTCTGCGCTCCGTGCGTTGCCAGCGATAGAGAATATAGTTTTTAGCTTCTGCATAAAAGCCATGCTCCATCAGGCAGCGTTCCACTTCATCCTGTATGCGCTCCACATTGCAGTTTGCACTATTACTATGTACAAACTGTTCTACTTCATTCACCATTTCCTGAATGGTTTCTTCTATTATTTCCTGGCCTGTACTGGCGAAGCTTTTTTTAATTGCAACGGCAATTTTCTCCCTGTTATAGGATTCCGTCGTCCCATTTCTTTTGGTTATTTGCATGAGAACTTTATAAAATATGTTGTTGTATAGTTTCGAACTGTATCCCTAATCCCACGAGTAGAAACAGTCTTTAATGAATGGCAGGTCTTCTGACTAACTCCCTTCCTGATCCCTTCCCGGCCTACAATTCACAGCCAGTGGCAAAAGTCTTTATCAGAAAGTTATAGAGATTCACAGCAGCGGGACTGTCCGGGATTTACACCCGGTTCCCTTTTAATCCAAAACAACCGAAAGGTCATCCGGAACCGATTCGGAAACAAAGATAATAAAAATTGTAATTAATACAATATTGTTTCCGTTTTATATAATATCATTTTGCATTATCTGCTAATTGTGTAGTAAAGGTTTATTTAACAGGATACGATGTAAAATGCTGAATTTAATGACTATATTCGCAAAGTAAGTATTTATTAATACACAAATAACACCCTATGAGAATGAAACACTGCCTATTCGTTTTTTTGCCGATATTTATATTATTTATTAGTTGTCGGCAAAAAGTGCAAAGTAACTTTCAGCCGGATATTTCCAATCAGACAGAAACCGTTTATGATTTTCCGGAAGAATATGCTGAAGAGATTATTATCACAGGTAAAGTTTTGAACCGTGAATTTTATCCACAAGAAAAAGAACTGACACTTATTATTCCATTTTTCAGAGATATGGAAAATCAGTACCGTACTCCCATTCAAGAGGATGGTTCTTTCTATTTTACTTTTCCTGTTTATGCTAAAATACGGGAGGTTTCTATTCGTAACTATGCAGAGCATTTATATGTGCATCCGGGTGACAGTATCCATTTAGAGATTGATTTCAAGGATATGTTTCATCCTAAAGTAACAGGTGATGCGGAAAAATTGAATCAGGAGATATTGGCTTTTACAGAAAGCGGATATTATTATATGCGTGACTATGGTATCAGGAATGATTTGAGTGTCGAGGATTTTGAAGCAGAGCTAAAGAAAGAATATAATACACGTTTAGAACGCAGGGCCGAATATTTGCAGAAATACAAGCCTATGCAAGATGTCGTCATGTTTACGGAGGAATTACTGAAACAGGATTACTATTATACGATCCTGGTTTATGCGAGCCAATGTCAATATCGAACAAGAAAAGAGTTCGCACGATATCACACGCTGTTGCCCGAAATCAATAAATTATATAAAAAAGGAATATTATCAGCCCGCTTGTTTGATATAGTCGATTGGATAGAAAATTATATTCCTACAGGAATGGTTCTTAAAAACAAAGAATACCCAACGATAGATGATATTATGTCCGAAATAGGAGAAAATGAATTGAATCAATATCTATATACTAAAGTTACAGCTAATAGCCTTGAAGCTAATGATACAATTTCCCTCTCAAGGAAGCGTTCGCAATTTGACTCAATCGTAAAAATACCTCATTTGCAGGGACAAATAGCACAGATGTACAGGCAAACTAAAGCGTTCTTGGAGAATCCACAGTCTGTTTCTGATAATTTGTTGTATGGCAAATACAATGAAAGTTCAAATACGTTAACTCCAATGTCGTATATGGAGAGCATATATAAGATACTTGAAGAAAACCGGGGAAAAGTTATTTATTTCGATTTTTGGGCTACAACTTGTCCGCCTTGCTTGGCAGAGATGGAACCCTTGAAGAAGTTGCGCAGCCAATATTCTACGAAGGATTTGATTATTTATTCCATTTGTTCCGGCGGTAATGATACCAAAAAGCAATGGGAATTGTGTTTAGATAAATACTCGATGAAGAATCATGATATAGAATGTGTCTATGCTACTGATTATATTGGACTAGAGAATTATCAGAAGATTACCAAACAGTTCAAAATTAATAGATTGCCATATTATATCTTGATAAACAGAAAAGGACAAATCATTGATTATGGCACTGCTGCTCGTCCAAGTAATCCTAACCTGTTATTGAGAATTGAGGAAATTGTTAAGCAGTAGATGGATAATATTCCTTTTGTATAATTAAATACGCTGTTTATATTGGATATGCGTGTATTTCTCCAGATACAGCTTAATTTAACCATAGTTTTTTAAATCTTTGTAATAAAAAAGTCTGTATAAATCGTCCTTTTAAGTTTTAAATTCTATTTTGAATGTTGAGAAAAATTTCCAGGTTATCGATACGGAATTCTTTTTTTGTAATAAGTTGATATACAACACTTTATTTTTACTGTTTTTGGTTTAAAACCAACGGGTCGTTCCTTTAAAAGGAACGACCCGTTTCTCACCGAGGAACAACATGTTTCTTTTAAAGAAACGGATGATTCCCTAAAATCCAGAGACAAAACTGGTAGTAATATTCTGATCTTTCAATATTGATGGTTGATGTGCTGAATGATATATGTAAAAACAAACAACCATTCTTCTACATCTTTTCTAATCTCAACTACAAATAGTGAGTACAAAACAGTCCTTTTTTCGTCTTCATTATAGAAAAAATATAGTATTGGAATGAAAAGCCGACTGAAACAACAAATATTTGCATTCTCTTTATTGGCATGGACAGCTGTATGTCCCGCTGATGCACAACAAACACGCTCCCTTCGCGACCAATTTCAGAATCCGTCTGACGAAGCGAAGCCTTGGACCTTTTGGTACTGGATGTATGGTGCTGTATCCAAAGAAGGAATAACTGCCGATTTGGAAGCGATGAAACATGCAGGACTCGGAGGTACTTATCTGATGCCGATCAAAGGGGTTAGTGAAGGTGCACAATATAACGGCAAGGCACAGCAGTTGACTCCTGAATGGTGGGAAATGGTGCGTTTCAGCATGGAGGAAGCCGACCGTTTAGGGTTGAAACTGGGAATGCATATTTGTGACGGTTTTGCATTGGCGGGAGGTCCCTGGATTACTCCGAAAGAATCAATGCAGAAAGTTGTTTGGAGCGATACAATCGTTGATGGTGGAAAGCTCAATGCATTACGTCTGCCACAGCCGGAAGCTTATGAAAACTATTATGAAGATATTGCGCTATTTGCTTTACCGGTAGAGGATACAGCAGACGAAATGCCCGCAAAGATCACTTGCGTAAACTTAGCAACAGCGAACAATGTAAAATCTGCTCAAACAGTGAATATGGATGCGGCAGGCGTTATCCGTTCTTCGTATCCATGCTATATTCAATATGAATATAAACAGCCTTTTACCTGCCGAAATATAGAAATCGTTTTAAATGGCAATAATTATCAGGCACATCGCCTGAAAGTAATGGCAAGTGACGATGGCGTAAATTATCGTTTCGTGAAACAGCTAGTCCCTGCCCGTCAGGGATGGCAAAATACAGATGAAAATTCTACTCATAGTATTCCCGCAACTACAGCCCGTTATTTCCGTTTCTACTGGACACCCGAGGGAAGTGAACCGGGAAGTGAAGATATGGATGCCGCAAAATGGAAACCTAATCTGAAGATCAAACAATTGCGCCTACATCAGGAAGCCCGTTTGAATCAGTGGGAAGGAAAAGCCGGACTGGTATGGCGTGTTGCTGAATCTACCAGGGAAGAGGAGGTAGGAAAGGAGGATTGCTATTCACTTTCACAGGTTATTAATCTGACGGAACAATATAAGAATGCCCCGGCTAGTCATTCTAAAGAGAAAACAATCACAGCTGTTCTCCCTAAAGGTAAATGGAAATTGCTCCGCATGGGACATACAGCTACCGGACATACCAATGCAACAGCTGGTGGCGGAAAGGGCTTGGAATGTGATAAGTTCGATCCGAAAACGGTGCGAAAACAGTTTGATAACTGGTTTGCACAAGCATTTGTAAAGACGAATCCGGAAGTAGCACGCCGTGTATTGAAATATATGCATGTAGATAGTTGGGAATGTGGAAGCCAGAACTGGAATCCAAATTTCGCTGCAGAATTTCAGAAACGTCGTGGTTATGACCTGATGCCTTATTTACCACTATTGGCAGGTATTCCTATGGAAAGTGCAGAACGAAGCGAAAAGATTCTGCGAGATGTCCGTACAACGATTGCCGAATTGGTGGTGGATGTATTCTATCAGGTATTGGCAGATTGTGCCAAAGAATATGATTGTCAGTTTTCAGCGGAGTGTGTAGCACCGACCATGGTAAGCGATGGCTTGCTGCATTACCAAAAGGTAGATCTTCCTATGGGAGAATTTTGGCTGAACAGCCCTACCCATGATAAACCGAATGATATGCTGGATGCTATTAGCGGGGCACATATCTACGGAAAGAACATCATTCAGGCTGAAGGATTCACCGAAGTACGCGGCACGTGGGACGAATATCCTGCTATGTTGAAAGCCTTGCTGGATCGTAATTACGCATTAGGAATCAATCGTCTTTTCTATCACGTATATGTACATAATCCCTGGCTGGATCGCAAACCCGGCATGACATTGGATGGCATCGGACTTTTCTTCCAACGCGATCAGACTTGGTGGGATAAAGGTGCAAAAGCATTTTCCGAATATGCTACCCGTTGTCAGGCATTATTGCAATATGGACATCCGGTGACAGATATTGCAGTATTTACAGGTGAAGAAATACCAAGACGTTCGATATTGCCGGAACGATTGGTTCCGTCCCTTCCGGGAATTTTCGGTGCGGAACGTGTAGAAAGCGAACGCATTCGTTTGGCGAATGAGGGACAACCTTTGCGTGTGCGTCCGGTAGGCGTCACACATTCAGCCAATATGGCTGATCCCGAAAAATGGGTGAATCCACTTTGCGGATACGCTTATGATAGTTTTAATAAAGACGCATTACTACGTTTGACCAAAGTGGAAGACGGCAGAATGACACTGCCGGGTGGAGCCAGCTATAAAGCATTGGTAATTCCTCTTGCACGTCCGATGAATCCCGAACCTGTATTATCTTCGGAAGTGCAGAAGAAGATCAATGAATTAAAAGAAGCGGGTGTATTGATACCTTCTTTGCCTTATACAGCGGATGATTTCTCCGTATATGGGTTGGAACGTGACATGATTGTACCGGAAGATATTGCCTGGACACATCGTCGTGGTGAACTTGGCGAACTTTACTTTATCGCCAATCAAAGAGAAGAAACACGCACATTTACCGCAAGTATGCGTATCAACGATAGAAAACCGGAATGTTGGAATCCGGTGACGGGTGAAATGAACAGCCGTCCTTCTTACCGTATCAACGGAAATCGGACGGAAGTTACTCTCACATTGGCTCCTTATGAGTCCGTATTCATCGTATATCCTATGGAGGGAGCGCATGAAGGTTATGGAGAGGACTCCTCAAGACTACAGAAAGAGAAAAAGGAGGTAGCCAAAGAGCCTTTAAATATAGCTCTGGAAGCAGAGGAATATACGATAACTTTTGCAGCTAACAAGAAAACGCTCACACGGAAAGAACTTTTCGACTGGAGCAAAGAGTCGGACGAACAGATACGTTATTATTCGGGGACAGCTACTTATAAGACGACTTTCCGCTGGAAGAACAAACTAAAAAAAGGCCAACAGATTTATCTGAATTTGGGTACGGTTTGTAATTTGGCAACTGTCCGTGTGAATGGCATAGACTGTGGTACCATTTGGACAGCTCCTTATCGTGTTGATATTACAACTGCTCTAAAAAAAGGAATCAATACACTTGAAATAGAGGTTACGAACACTTGGGCGAATGCACTGAAAGGAGCTGATGAAGGAAAAGCACCATTTGAAGTCATTTGGACCAATGCAAAATACCGGAAACAGGAAAACGAGCTGCTTCCGGCAGGATTACTCGGCCCTTTGAGTTTCACCATAGATTAACACAGGTTAGCACGGATTAAAATAAGAAGATATATGATAATGAGAAGTTTAAGATTCAGAACAAGTACGATATTAGCAGGTTTTCTATTGTTTGGTAGCTTGTCGATACAGGCAGAAGTAAAACTGCCGGCTATTTTTTCTGATGGCATGGTGATGCAGCAACAGACAAATGCGAATCTTTGGGGAACTGCCACTCCCAACAAGAAAGTGACCATAACTACCAGCTGGAATGGAAAGCAATACGTGGCAGCTGCCGATAAGAACGGGGCATGGAAACTTTCGGTTTCTACTCCCAAAGCAGGAGGTCCTTACACTGTCACCTTTGATGATGGAAGTAAAAAAACACTGAATAACATATTGATAGGTGAATTATGGCTATGTTCCGGACAGAGTAACATGGAAATGCCAATGAAAGGATTCAAGAATCAGCCTGTAGAGAATGCCAATATGGATATTCTTCACAGCAAGAATCCGAAAATTCGCTTGTTTACCGTAAAACGTACTTCTACATTGACTCCGCAGACCGATGTTATCGGTTCATGGAAAGAAGCAAATCCGGCCAGCGTTCGTGATTTCAGTGCTACGGCTTATTATTTCGGGAGATTAATCAATGAAATAATAGAGGTTCCGGTAGGATTGGTAGTTGCAGCCTGGGGTGGATCGGCGTGCGAAGCATGGATGACCGCTGACTGGTTGAAAGCTTTTCCCGACGCAAAAATTCCTCAATCGGAAGCCGATATAAAATCAAAGAACCGTACTCCGACCGTACTGTACAACGGTATGTTACATCCCCTTATCGGCATGACGATGAAAGGAGTGATTTGGTATCAGGGCGAAGATAACTGGAATCGGGCACACACGTATGCGGATATGTTTACTGCATTGATAAACGGCTGGCGCGCTGAATGGAAACAGGGAGATTTTCCTTTTTATTATTGCCAAATAGCTCCGTATGATTATGGAATTATCACAGAAAAAGGTAAAGAAGTGATAAACTCCGCCTATCTTCGGGAAGCACAGGCAAAAGTAGAACACCGTGTCCCCAACAGTGGCATGGCCGTATTACTGGATGCAGGAATGGAAAAAGGAATCCACCCGGCAAAAAAGCAAGTTGCCGGAGAACGTTTGGCACTTCTCGCCCTGACTAAAACTTACGGGGTGGAAGGCGTGAATGGCGAAAGTCCATACTATAAGAGCATTGAAATAAAGAATGATACAGTAGTCGTTAGCTTCGAACGTGCAAATATGTGGATTAGCGGCAAGAACTGTTTTGAGTCGAAAAACTTTCAGGTAGCCGGCGAAGACAAGGTGTTTTATCCGGCTAAAGCATGGATAGAACGTAGTAAGATGCTGGTGAAAAGCGATAAAGTGCCGCACCCGGTAGCTGTTCGATATTGTTTTGAAAACTATGTGGAAGGAGATGTATATGGTGACGGATTGCCTTTAGGATCTTTTCGTTCGGATGATTGGTAAACTGCTAATGAAATTATAAATTATGAATCATTTGCGTAGAGTTTTTGTTCTCTTATTCATATTTGTTGGCGTGTCGGCTCTATGGGGCCAACATGCCAATGTCATTTGGAATACCCCCAGCCGCAATTCATCGGAATCCATGCCCTGTGGTGGCGGAGATATCGGAATGAATATATGGGTAGAAGAAGGTGACATTATGTTCTATGTGAGCCGTAGCGGCACATTCGATGAAAACAACTGTCAGCTAAAACAAGGACGCATACGTCTCCGTCTGTCACCCAATCCTTTTAAAGATACGAAAGATTTTCGTCAAGAGTTGAAACTGAAGGACGGATATGTAGAAGTTGCAGCAGGAAACACGCAGATACAATTCTGGGTAGATGTTTTTCATCCGGTTATACACGTGGAGGTAACCAATACACAAGCGTTACAAACTGAAGTTTTTTATGAGAATTGGCGCTATCAAGAACGGCCTATCAGGAAAGGAGAGGGGCAACAATGTTCTTACAAATGGGCTCCTCCGAAAGGTTCTGTGACAGCGGCTGACTTTATTTCTTTGGGCAAAACCAATCATTCTGCCAATCAACTCCTGTTCTACCATCGCAATCCCAAACAGACTGTTTTTGATGCCGTTGTGGCTCAACAGGGAATGGACGAGGTAAAATCCGAAATGATGAATCCCTTGAAAAATCTAACTTTCGGAGGAACTCTGTTCGGAGAAAACCTTGAATTTGCAGGTACCACGGATGGCGTGTATGCCGGAACAGACTACCGCGCCTGGAAATTCCGTTCTTCCAAAGCGTCCAGAAAAGAACATTTCTGTATTGTATTGCATACAGCCCAAACAGAAACAATAGAACAGTGGGAGCAGGGACTGCAAACTGCTTTGCAAAGAATAGCCCCGCAAGGCAAAATCTCATCGAAGATTGTCATACAGGATAAAAAGCAAACCCGTTCGTGGTGGAATGCTTTCTGGCAACGCAGCTTCATTGAAGCGGAGGGAGAAGCAAAAGAAATAACCAGAAACTACACTCTTTTCCGTTATATGCTGGGTTGTAATGCCTACGGTAGCGTACCAACCAAATTCAATGGCGGACTGTTTACTTTTGATCCTTGTCACATCGACGAAAAACAATCCTTTACTCCCGACTACCGGAAATGGGGAGGTGGCACAATGACAGCACAGAATCAGCGCCTGATTTATTGGCCGATGCTGAAAAGCGGGGACTTCGATATGATGCCTTCCCAGTTTGATTTCTATAACCGTATGTTGAAGAATGCAGAATGGAGGAGTCGTGTATATTGGCAACATGACGGAGCTTGCTTCTGCGAACAAATAGAAAATTTCGGTCTGCCCAATCCCGCAGAATACGGTTTCAAACGGCCGGACTGGTTCGACAAAGGGTTGGAATATAATGCCTGGCTGGAATATGAATGGGATACGATTCTCGAATTCTGCCAGATGATACTGGAAACAAAGAACTATGCGAACGCTGACATTACCCCTTATTTACCTTTGATTGAAAGTTCACTGACATTCTTCGACGAACATTATCGGCAACTTGCTTCCCGTCGGGGACGGAAGGTGCTGGATGGCAACGGACATCTGATTCTTTTCCCAGGTTCCGCCTGTGAGACATATAAAATGACCAATAATGCCAGCAGCACCATCGCTGCTCTAAAAACAGTATTGGAAACTTATGGAAAGAAAGAAGAGATGCTAAAGACAATCCCTCCGATTCCATTGCGGTACATAGAAATAAAAGATACGTTGAATCCTACTCTTGCTCCGGCCTTGAAGCAAACAATTTCGCCCGCCGTGAGTTGGGAACGAATTAACAATGTCGAAACGCCACAACTTTATCCGGTATTTCCATGGCGCATTTATGGAGTAGGAAAGGAGAATCTGGACATAGCACGCAATACCTATTTTTATGATTCGGATGCCATCAAATTCCGTTCGCATATCGGATGGAAACAGGACAACATTTGGGCGGCTTGCCTGGGACTGACCCAAGAAGCGAAAAGGTTATCCCTTGCCAAACTCTCTAACGGGCTGCACCGTTTCCCTGCTTTTTGGGGACCGGGCTATGACTGGACACCCGACCATAATTGGGGAGGCAGTGGCATGATAGGACTTCAGGAAATGTTATTGCAAACAAACGGAGAACAAATACTTCTTTTCCCCACATGGCCGAAAGAATGGAATGTACATTTCAAACTACATGCTCCTAGTGAAACAACAGTAGAAGCTACTCTGAAAGACGGGAAAGTAACAAACTTGAAAGTTCTACCTGAAAGTAGAAAGAAAGATATCATTATAATGATTGAAAAATAACCAAATACCCAATAGAAACCATATTCCAGCACAATGCAGGGTTTAACTAAAGAAATAAATAAAAGAACTATGAATAAAAGACCGTTTATCATCTTATCAACTTTTCTGTTACTGTTCTTAGGAATCGAAAAAGGACAGGCGACAGAAACTTACCGTCCCGAAACATCGGTTGCCGGATTTATCCAGCTTCCCGGTAGTGGGCGACAAGTTTATAATTTCAATCCGGGATGGCTCTTTTTCAAAGGCGATGTCCGGGGAGCAGAAGCAGTAAACTTTGATGACCGTTCCTGGAAAGTAGTTTCCACTCCCCATACTGTAGAATTGATGCCTGCCGAAGGAAGTGGATGCCGTAATTATCAGGGGCCAGCCTGGTATCGTAAACATTTTGTTCTCCCTGCCGAAACAAAAGGTCAACGGGTTGTTCTTCATTTTGAAGCAGCCATGGGTAAACAGATTCTTTATCTGAATGGCAAACGCATCCAGGAACATTTGGGAGGTTATCTGCCTTTCACTCTGGATTTAACAGCCAATGGCGTACAAGCCGGAGACTCCTGCCTGCTTGCTGTTTTCACAGACAACAGTGATGACAAATCCTATCCCCCCGGAAAACGCCAATATACACTAGACTTCGCCTATCATGGCGGCATCTATCGTGATGTATGGATGATTGCCAAATCTCCGGTAGCTATCACCGATGCTATTGATTCACAAACCGTTGGCGGTGGAGGTGTATTCGTGCATTTTGATAAGATCAGTGAAAAGAGTGCACAAGTATATGTAAATACGGAAATTCAGAATGAGGATGTGCGTTCCGAATCGGTCACTGTAGAAACGACTTTGACAGATGCTGACGGAAAAGTAATCAAACGCTGTTCAGGAAAGCTGTCTTTAAAGCCTGGAGAGAAGAAATCCATCCAGCAACAGATGGAAGTGAAGAATCCAAAACTCTGGTCACCGGATACACCTTATTTATATAGAGTACAATCCCGTATTAAAAAAGGAAATAAATCTATGGATGGCGGCATTACCCGTGTCGGTATTCGCCTGGCAGAATTTCGTGGTAAAGACGGTTTTTGGCTGAATGGAAAACCTTTCGGCCAACTGGTAGGAGCCAATCGCCATCAGGATTTTGCCTATGTAGGCAATGCTTTACCGAACTCACAGCAATGGCGTGATGCCAAACGTCTGCGTGATGCCGGATGCACCATTATCCGTGTAGCACATTATCCGCAAGATCCTGCCTTTATGGATGCTTGCGATGAACTCGGCCTGTTTGTGATTGTCGCTACTCCGGGATGGCAGTACTGGAACAAAGATCCGAAATTCGGTGAGTTGGTTCATCAAAATACCCGTGAAATGATTCGTCGCGACCGTAATCATCCTTCCGTATTGATGTGGGAACCCATATTGAATGAAACTCGTTATCCACTTGATTTTGCTTTAAAGGCTCTTGAAATTACCAAAGAGGAATATCCTTATCCGGGACGTCCGGTAGCTGCTGCCGATGTTCATTCTGCAGGAGTGAAAGAACACTACGATGTTGTTTATGGCTGGCCGGGTGATGACGAAAAAGAAGACAGACCGGAACAATGTATCTTCACCCGTGAATTTGGAGAGAATGTGGATGACTGGTATGCCCACAATAATAACAACCGTGCCAGCCGTAGTTGGGGAGAACGCCCGTTATTGGTGCAGGCACTTTCCCTGGCAAAGAGTTATGATGAGATGTATCGTACTACCGGTTTATTTATCGGTGGTGCGCAATGGCATCCGTTCGACCATCAGCGCGGTTATCATCCTGATCCTTACTGGGGTGGCATCTACGATGCTTTCCGTCAGAAGAAATATGCATACGAAATGTTCCGTAGCCAGTCGTCTGCCAGTCTTCAGCATCCATTGGCAGCATGTGGCCCGATGATATTCATTGCTCATGAAATGTCGCAGTTCTCCGATAAAGATGTAGTTATATTCACCAACTGTGATTCTGTACGTCTTTCTATTTATGATGGAACGAAAAACTGGACGAAACCGGTAGTCCATGCCAAAGGACACATGCCGAATGCACCGGTTGTATTTGAAAATGTCTGGGATTTTTGGGAAGCACGCGGATATAGCTATACTCAAAAAAACTGGCAAAAAGTAAATATGGTGGCCGAAGGAATCATCAACGGAAAAGTGGTATGCACGCAAAAGAAAATGCCTTCCCGACGTTCCACCAAACTACGCCTCTATGTAGATACTCAAAAAGTGAACCTGGTAGCTGACGGCTCCGACTTTATCGTTGTTGTTGCCGAAGTAACCGATGATAGTGGAAATGTACGCCGTCTGGCAAAAGAGAACATTGTTTTCACCATAGAAGGTGAAGGAGAAATCATCGGAGATGCTACTATCGGCGCCAATCCCCGTGCAGTGGAATTTGGTTCTGCTCCCGTGTTGATTCGCTCCACCCGGAAAGCAGGAAAGATTAAAGTGAAAGCTCGTGTACAGTTTGAGGGAACTCAAGCTCCAACAGCAACTGAAATAGAGCTGGAAAGCATTCCGGCAGAACTTCCTTTCTGCTATGAGGAACAAACTTACGCAGAACGCAGAACTGCATCGTCCGTTCCGGAAGCAACTTCCTTTAAAGAATCATCTGAAGGAAAAGTACAACTGACAGAAGAAGAACGCCAAAAGGTGTTGGATGAGGTGGAACGCCAGCAAACTGAATTTGGAACGGAAAAATAGCACAATAAAAGATATTGAAAACAATGATTTAGAGCACTATTCAAAAAAAAAGACTATCTTTGAGTACATTTAATTCCAATTATAGCCATCAATGAGAAAACGGAATACCCTAATACTATTACTATCCATGATAGGCATTTATGCTTTTGCCTATCCGAATATGATTGTAGAACACTACACGGCTGAACGTGGTTTGCCCAATAATATTGTCAACTGCACTTTAAAAGGACAAGATGGGTTTATCTGGTTCGGAACGTGGTATGGACTATGTAGTTTTGACGGGAGTAAATTCCGTTCCTATGATAATCACGACGGTTTTTATTCCACAGACATTCCACCACGTAAGATTCAGCGTATCGTGGAAGATAAAAATGGTTTTCTGTGGATTAAGACCATCGACCGTAAACTCTACCTGTTCGATAAAAGGCATGAGAGTTTCCATGCTGTCTATGATGATGTGAAAGAATATTCAGAGAACATCCAGATTATCAAGATTCAGACAACTGAAGACGGAGATGTACTGTTATTGACAAAAGATAAAAGTCTTTTGCGTGCATATACCGACAAGGAAGGTAAAATAACGATGAAACAGCTGCACGATTCGCGTCCCAACGTGAACGTGTACGATATGCGTCTAAAGCATAACATCTTCTGCGAAACTGCAGAATTTATCAACTGGATTGGCATGGACTATCAGATTCTGTCCCTCCGGAAAGGGGCAGCTCTGAAAGATAAGCCTGCCGACTTTATACAGAAAAAGGTATCTGCCAATCCGGATCAGTTTACTTGTGCTTCCTATAATTCCAAATTCTTATGGTTGGGCGACAAGAAAGGTCATATTTATAGCATTGATCCGCAAAATGGAGTCGTCAACCGTTATGAGATACCGGAAATCAAACAACCGATTTCTAATCTATTGGTAACGGAATCCGGCCTGATGTACATCACCACCAATGAAGGTGCATACGAGTACAATATCGGCTACAAGCAGTTGACCAAGCTCCCCTTTACCATCCCTCAAAAAGACAACGGGGTTATATTCTATGATAAATATGATAAGATCTGGTTTCAGGAAGGGAACCAGGCATTGACCTATTATGATCCTCTGAACAGAAGCCACCACCGCTTTACATTCCCCAATCAGAATGCCATTGGCAATTTTGAAATGCAGGATGCCGGCGAACAAGGTATGTTCTTTATGACTCCGGGAGGAGAAATTCTTCTATTCGACAGGGAAAAGCTGGAAATGACCCGTATCAATCAATTGAAGCCTTTCTCCGATGATCTTCCCAACCAGCTTTTCTTCCATCTTCTGTTGGATAAAGATGGAATCCTCTGGTTAGCATCTACGAGTAGCGGGGTATACCGACTTAACTTCCCCAAGAAACAATTCCAACTATTGACAGAAGTTTCCCCCTCTCCGCTAGTATCCGAGAAATCGACTTCCTGGAATCAGGGGATACGTGCTCTCTTTCAGGCGCAAAATGGAGACATCTGGGTAGGAACCCGGTGGCAAGCTTTGTACCGTCTGGATCGCAACGGACAGGTGAAACAAATCTTCTCGGATAAGAATTATCTGCTGGGAGCCGTATATCATATTATGGAAGACAAAGACGGTAATCTTTGGTTTTCTACTAAAGGAAATGGGCTTGTCAAAGCCGAACCGGATATGAATTCTCCTCACGGATTGCGTTTTACCCGTTATATCAATGATCCCAAGAATCCAAATTCTATCAGTAACAATGACGTATATTTTACCTATCAGGATAGCCAGGGACGCATCTGGGTGGGATTATTAGGAGGAGGACTAAATTTGATTTCCGAAGAGAACGGAGCTATCACCTTCATACATAAATACAACGGATTGAAACAATATCCTGCCTATGGTCTTTATATGGAAGTGCGTACCATGACGGAAGATGAAGACGGGCGTATCTGGGTAGGAACCATGGATGGTTTGATGTCTTTCGACGGACATTTTACCACTCCCGAACAGATTCAGTTTGAAACGTACCGCCAGGTTAGTGAAAATTCGAACGTAGCGGATAACGATATTTATGTACTCTACAAAGACACCGATTCGCAAATCTGGGTAAGTGTGTTTGGAGGCGGTTTGAATAAATTAGTTCGCTATGATAAGGAAAAGCATGAACCGATTTTCAAGTCCTATGGTATCCGTGAAGGTATGAATAACGACGTAGTCAAGTCTATTGTAGAAGACAAAAACGGCAACTTATGGTTTACAACGGAAATCGGTTTGTCTTGTTTCAATAAAGCTACCGAGCAGTTCCGCAACTATGATAAATACGACGGTTTCCTAAATGTGGAGTTAGAAGAGGGTAGTGCACTCCGGACATTGAATGGAGACTTATGGATTGGTACCCGTCAGGGAATCCTGGCATTCTCTCCTGACAAATTGGAAACACTGCATACGAACTACGATACACGTATCGTTGATTTCAAAGTATCCAATCGCGATCTGCGTAGTTTCCGCGAATGTCCGATCCTAAAAGAATCCATCACATACGCCAAAGCAATCCGGCTGAACTACAATCAATCCATGTTCACGATTGAATTTGCGGCATTGAATTTCTATAATCAGAACCGGGTGTCATACCGTTACATACTTGAAGGTTATGAAAAAGAGTGGCATTATAGCGGAAAGAATCGCATCGCTTCTTACACCAATGTGCCTCCCGGAGACTATACTTTCCGTGTAGAAACAATGGATGAAGCCAATCCGGAACTTGTTTCCAACTGCACGCTGGCCGTCACCATTCTTCCGCCCTGGTGGTTGAGCTGGTGGGCAACTCTTATTTACGTGATATTGGGTCTGGCAGCCCTCTATTTTAGTTTGCGTCTGGCTTTCTTCATGATTAAAATGAAGAATGATATTTATATCGAACAAAAGGTTTCAGAGATGAAAATCAAGTTCTTTACCAATATTTCCCATGAATTGCGCACTCCTTTGACATTGATAAAAGGCCCGATACAAGAATTAAGGGAACGTGAAAAGCTGTCTCCGAAAGGATTGCAATATGTGGATTTGATGGAGAAGAACACCAATCAGATGCTGCAATTAGTGAATCAGATACTTGATTTCCGGAAGATTCAAAACGGGAAAATGCGTTTGCATGTGTCGTTGATTGATTTTAATGAAATGATAGCCTCTTTCCAGAAAGAATTCCGCGTGCTTTCCGAAGAAAATGAAATCAGTTTCACTTTCCAATTACCGGATGAACCGATTATGGTATGGGCGGACAAGGAGAAAATGAGCATTGTGATCCGCAATATCATATCCAATGCATTCAAATTCACTCATTCCGGTGGAAGCATTTATATAACTACCGGATTGACAGACGACGGAAAACGTTGTTATGTGCGGGTGGAAGATAACGGAGTCGGTATTCCACAAAACAAACTGACCGAGATTTTTGAGCGTTTCTCACAAGGAGAGAATGCGAAAAACTCCTATTATCAGGGTACAGGTATCGGATTGGCACTTTCAAAGGAGATAGTCAATCTTCATCACGGACTGATTCGTGCTGAAAGTCCTGAAGGACAGGGAGCAGTATTTATTGTAGAACTCCTGATGGATAAGGAGCATTATCGCCCGTCGGAAGTTGACTTTTATGTGGGAGGTACGGAAACAGTTCCTGTTTCTGTAGAACAGGAACCTGTTGCCAATGCCATATCTGAAGAAGATACGGAAGAAGAACCGGAAATTGATGCTTCATTGCCAACTCTTTTGTTGGTGGAAGACAACAAAGACCTTTGTCAGTTGATAAAGCTTCAGTTGGAAGACAAGTTCAATATCCACATTGCCAATAACGGAGTAGAAGGTTTGAAGAAAGTGCACCTGTATCATCCCGATATCGTAGTGACCGATCAGATGATGCCTGAAATGGACGGCCTTGAAATGTTGCAATCTATTCGCAAAGATTTCCAGATCAGCCATATTCCTGTTATTATCCTGACTGCAAAGAATGATGAGGGCGCCAAGACCAAAGCTATTACTTTAGGAGCAAATGCCTACATCACCAAACCTTTCAGTAAGGAATATCTGTTGGCACGTATTGACCAGCTGCTTGCCGAACGGAAATTGTTCCGTGAACGAATCCGCCAGCAAATGGAAAACCAGACAACGACCGAAGAAGACAGCTACGAACAATATCTGGTAAAGAAAGACGTGCAGTTCCTTGAAAAGATACATCAGGTCATTGAAGAAAATATGGACGACAGTGATTTTAATATTGACACCATAGCATCCGGTATCGGATTAAGTCGTTCGGCATTCTTCAAGAAACTAAAGAGTCTTACCGGTCTGGCTCCTGTAGATTTGGTAAAAGAGATCCGTTTGAATAAATCCATCGAGTTGATTAAGAATACGGATTTAAGTGTTTCTGAAATTGCTTTTGCTGTCGGATTCAAGGATTCAGGATATTACAGCAAGTGTTTCCGGAAGAAATATAATCAAACCCCTCGCGAATATATGAATGAATGGCGGAAAGGAGAGAGATAACCGATTACAAAATGCTTTCTTAATCGTCCTTTTAGAAACCTATTAAGATTCGAAAGAATGAATAACATTAAGAAAGTATTATCAGCGTGGATGCTGGTTGCCTGTGTACTACCTGTGGCAGCCCAGTATCCTGTAATTCCGGACTCGGTAAAAGAAAGAGGAGCAAAACAAGAAGCGGAGTTCGAACGGAAATCCGACGCGGCATGGGAAAAAGCTTTGCCGACAGTTTTAGAAGAAGCAAAGAAAGGCCGCCCTTATAAGCCATGGGCCTCCAAACCCGAAGATTTGATAAAGAGCAATATCCCGGCCTTCCCCGGTGCGGAAGGCGGAGGTATGTACACTCCCGGTGGACGTGGAGGAAAAGTGATTGTTGTCACTTCTTTGGAAGATTCCGGTCCCGGAACATTCCGCGAAGCCTGTGAAACAGGAGGTGCACGTATCATTGTGTTTAATGTTTCGGGAGTGATTCGTCTGAAAAGCCCGATTAGTGTACGTGCTCCTTATGTAACCATTGCCGGACAAACAGCTCCCGGAGATGGTATCTGTATCACCGGACAATCTTTCCTGATCGATACACACGATGTCGTGATTCGTCACATGCGCTTCCGTCGTGGTGCGCAGGACGTAGCTTTCCGTGATGATGCGGTAGGAGGGAATGCAGTAGGAAATATCATGGTAGACCATTGCTCTGCCAGTTGGGGATTGGATGAAAATATGTCTATCTACCGTCATGTATATAACAGAGGGGCAGACGGACACGGTCTGAAACTTCCGACAGTAAACATTACCATTCAAAATTCTATTTTCTCCGAAGCACTGGATACATACAACCATGCTTTCGGCGCAACCATCGGTGGTCACAACAGTATGTTCTGCCGGAATCTCTTTGCTTCCAACATCAGTCGGAACAGTTCGGTGGGTATGGACGGTGATTTTAACTTCGTCAATAATGTTGTCTTCAACTGGTGGAATCGTTCTGTAGACGGAGGTGACCACAACAGTTTCTACAATATGATAAACAACTACTTCAAACCCGGCCCCATCACTCCGCTAGGCAAGCCAATCTCTTATCGTATTCTCAAACCGGAAGCAGGACGTGACAAAAGCAAACCTCTCTCATTCGGAAAGGCTTATGTAAACGGGAATATTATTCATGGCAATGCCAAGGTCACAAAAGATAACTGGGACGGAGGCGTACAACTGAAAGAAGATGTGGATGCCGCAAAGTTTTTACCATTAATTAAATCGGATGAAGCTTTCAAAATGCCTCCGGTTACTGTGATGGATACCAAAAAAGCTTATACCTTTGTATTGGATAATGTAGGAGCCACTTTCCCCAAACGGGACGCTGTGGATGCCCGTGTTATAAAGACCGTGCAAACAGGAAAAGCCATTTATGTGAAAGATGCACTGGAGTTTGTCTCTCCTTATGTGAAAAGACGGTTACCGGCTGATTCTTATAAGCAGGGCATCATTACAGACATTCGTCAGGTAGGCGGACTTCCCGAATATAAAGGAGAAGCAGTAGTGGACTCGGACGGCGACGGTATGCCGGATGCCTGGGAAATAGCTAACGGTCTGAATCCGAATGACCCGACCGACGCAACTATGGACTGCAATGGTGACGGATATACCAATATTGAAAAATACATCAATGGTATAGACACTAAAAAGAAAGTGGACTGGACAGATTTGAAGAACAATTACGATACATTGTCTAAACGGAAAAGTCTGTTATAAGCAGATGAAAAAAGATTAAAGATGATTGGATTGAATATACAAGTAAGAACTATCCTTCTGGGATTATTAAGTATTGGGTTTGTGCAAAGTTATGCGCAAACCTTTGCTTTACAGGTTAAGAATGACCAAATCACTTACCTGAATGATGATCGGGGAAACCGTATTCTCGATTTTTCTACATGCGGATATAAATCCTCCGAACAGGATATTCCTTCTGTCCGTAATGTTGTGTTTGTCCCCTGGAAAGCAGGAGATAACACTGCACGTATTCAACGTGCCATTGATTATGTAGCCTCGCTGTCTCCCGATGCTTCCGGTTTTCGTGGAGCGGTTTTACTCGATCAGGGAGAGTTTGCCCTGTCCGGCAGTATTCGTATCTCCACCTCCGGAATTGTATTGCGGGGAACGAATAAAGAAAAAACAATACTGCTGAAGAAAGGCGTAGACAGAGGTGCCCTTATTTATATGGAAGGAATAGACGACTTGAATGTACAAGACACTTTGCAGGTACTTTCAAACTATGTTCCGGTAAACACACGAACATTGGAAGTGGCTTCAGGCATTTCTCTGAAAAAAGGAGATCGTGTAATGGTTGCCCGTCCTTCCGGCAAGGAGTGGATTGCCTCTTTGGGTTGTGACATCTTTGGAGGAGGTATCAGTGCGTTAGGATGGAAAGAAGGGGATATGGATCTGACCTGGGACAGAACAGTCAGTGAAGTAAATGGCAACCAGATAACATTGGATGCTCCGCTGACCGTAGCTCTGGATGCTAAATATGGTGCTTCTTCTCTATTGACTTATCAATGGAACGGACGTATCTACGATTGTGGAGTAGAGAATATGACACTGATCTCTGATTATGACAAGCGTTATCCTAAAGATGAAGATCATTGCTGGACAGGTATTTCCATTGAGAATGCGGAAAACTGTTGGGTAAGACAACTCAATTTCAAACATTTTGCAGGAAGTGCCGTGATTGTTCAGCGTACAGGTTCCAAAATCACTGTCGAAGACTGTATCTCAAGAGAACCTGTTTCAGAAATCGGAGGAATGCGTCGTTGCACTTTCCACACACTGGGACAACAAACTTTATTTCAACGTTGCTACTCGGAACGAGGTATTCATGACTTTGCTGCCGGATATTGTGCAGCCGGTCCCAACGCTTTTGTACAATGTGATTCATACGAATCTTTAGGATTCAGCGGCTCTATTGATGCCTGGGCATGTGGACTGTTGTTCGATGTAGTAAATATCGACGGTCATAACCTGACTTTCAAGAATTTGGGACAAGATAAAAGTGGAGCCGGTTGGAATACGGCAAATAGCTTGTTCTGGCAATGTACTGCAGCAGAAATCGAATGTTATGCTCCGGCAAAGGATGCGATGAACCGTGCATACGGCTGTTGGGCGCAGTTCTCCGGTGACGGTGAATGGGAACAATCCAACAATCACGTACAACCTCGCAGTATCTTTTATGCCCAATTGGAAGAACGATTGAATAAAGAATGTGCAGAACGTGCACGTATCTTGCCTAGAAATACAAGTGCAACCAGTAGTCCTACAGTTGAAGTGGCTATGGAACTGGCTAAAGAGGCTTATCATCCACGATTAACGTTGGAACATTGGATAGGCGATCATAAATTTGCTCCTTCGGTGGAGTCAGCCGGAGTGAAATCAGTTGATGACATTAAAGAGAAAAGGGGGGTATCATTAGCCGCAAATTCTTCTACTACCCAATCACCCACTCAACCGGAAGTAACTATCACTAACGGACGTATCCAAATGGATGGTATTTTATTGGTTGGAAACAGTCATACCACCCCTTGGTGGAATGGAAAGCTTAAAACCAATTATCTGAAAAAGGCAAGTCCGGCCATTACCCGCTTTGTTCCGGGACGCGAGGGACTGGGATTGACAGACCGCATTGATTCTGTTATCAATTTTATGAAACAGAAAAACATACTTGTTTTCGATCAGAACTATGGTCTTTGGTATGACCGCCGTCGCGATGACCACGAACGGATTCGCCGTCGGGATGGTGATGTTTGGGGACCTTTCTATGAACAGTCATTCGGACGCAGCGGTCAGGAAACAGCGTGGGAAGGATTGAGCAAATATGATTTGAAACGTCCCAATGCATGGTACTGGAGTCGCTTAAAAGAGTTTGCGGAGAAGGGAAATAAAGACGGGCTGCTTTTGTTTCATGAGAACTATTTCCAGCACAATATTCTGGAAGCCGGTGCACATTGGGTAGATTCTCCGTGGAGAAGCAGCAATAACATCAATCAGACCGGATTTCCTGAACCTGCTCCATTTGCCGGTGACAAACGAATCTTTGTAGCAGATATGTTCTATGACGTCAGCCATCCTGTTCGTCGTGAACTGCACAGGCAATATATACGTCAATGCCTGAATAACTTCGCAGACAATTCGAATGTAATTCAGTTGACAAGTGCTGAATTTACAGGACCGTTGCACTTCGTACAGTTCTGGTTGGATGTGATAGCCGAATGGGAAACTGAAACCGGAAAGAAAGCAAAAGTGGCATTAAGTACCACGAAAGATGTGCAGGATGCTATCCTTGCAGACCCCAAACGCGCTGCCATAGTAGATATCATTGATATCCGTTACTGGCATTATAAGACGGATGGGATCTTTGCGCCGGAAGGTGGAAAGAATATGGCACCGCGTCAGCACATGCGTAAGATGAAAGTAGGAAAGGTCACTTTCAATGAAGCATATAAAGCTGTCAATGAGTATCGACAGAAATTTCCCCAGAAGGCAGTGACGTTCTACGCACAGAATTATCCGGCTATGGGATGGGCTGTATTCATGGCTGGTGGTTCATGTCCTGTAATTCCATGCACAGATAAGGCATTCCTGAAGGATGCAGCAGCCATGGAAGTGGAAGAAACGAATACGGATGAGTACAAGAAAATGGTAAAATCTGATATTGGAAGTATCATTTATTCCAAGTCCGGAACAGAAATTCCTGTTCAATTATCGTCCGGGAAGTATGCATTAAAGTACATTCACCCTGCTTCCGGAAAGATTGAAACGATAAATAAATCATTGAAAATAAATGGATTATACAACCTAAAGGTGCCTGATAAGAAAGAAGGCATTTACTGGTTCCATAAGCTATAAAACAGAAAATCCCGTTGAAGAGTCTTCAGCGGGATTTTTGGTTTTTATAGGTAAATTCTAGTAAAAGAGTGTTATAAAACATGATACTTGTTTTTTCAATCCACAAACCAGATTTTACCCAAGGTTGCGGTCGATACTGCTTAGTTTTGCAACATCAAATCAATCGAATTAATGCTATGATGGAACAGACTAATCATTCAACCGAAACTTTACTCGCTTCTTTTCAAGCGGGAAACATGGCAGCTTTTTCACAGCTGTATAATTTGCACATCAACGTCCTTTTTAATTACGGATTGAAGTTGACCATTGATAGAGAGTTGCTGAAAGATTGTATTCATGACATCTTCGTGAAACTCTATACAAAGAAAGATGAATTAGGCACCATTGATAATTTGAGATCATACTTATTCATCTCATTAAAAAATAAACTTTGTGATGAACTTCGCAAACGCATGTATATGTCTGATACGGCAGTAGAGGAAGTTAGCGTGGCTACTCCTACAGATGTAGAAGATGATTATATGGAAGAAGAGCAGCGCAAGAATGAATTTTCATTGGTTAGACGTCTGCTGGATCAATTATCTCCCCGCCAGCGTGAAGCGCTTACCTTATATTATATAGAAGAAAAGAAATACGAGGATATTTGCGAGATTATGAACATGAATTATCAGTCTGTACGCAACTTGATGCACCGCGGATTGACAAAGTTGCGTACTCTGGCAAGTTAATTTTAGTAAAAAGATAAACTGGTTGAGTACATATACAGGATAACGTCGTCCTATTTATGTAAACGCTTAAAAAGGATGCGATATGTGCTCAAAGGTAAAGGATTTTTTGACGGATGATGATTTTATCAACTATGTGCTGGGTGTAACTCCGCAATCAGCTTCCCAATGGGAAACTTATTTCAGAGAGCACCCGGAAGAGATGGCAGATGCAGAAGAAGCTAAAGCTGTATTACTGGCTCCGGCAAATGTAGCCTGTGACTTCTCCATAGTTGAAAATAACGAATTAGAAGATAGGATTATTAGTAGTATAAAAGATTTTTCGGGTATTTTGTAGATAGGTTAGATAGTTAGATAAAGTAGTTAGGTTAGTTAAGGCATTAAAAGATTGACGCAGTCTTTCACAGGAGGTTTAGCTTTAAACACTGTGAAAGACTGTGTTTTTTATTGGTCTTGTCCGGGCTTCTCGGCGGATTTCTGAATATTGAAAGCACTGCTGAAGCTGACAATTAGCACAATGCATCCACCCAATATGCCAATAATCATATAAGCGATACGGATGTCGAACGCCTGTGAAATGGCACCGATAAGAAGAGGAGCAACCAGTGAACCTATAAAACTGATACTTGACAGAATGGTAAGTGCAATGCTGACCGGTGTTTTCGATTTGGCTCCAACAAAGCTATACAAAGTAGGTACAATACAAGATATTCCCAAACCGACCAACATAAAACCCAATGAATTGATGATGACTTTCATAGCCATAGATTCAAAAATACCTCCTAATAAGGCAGAAACAAAAAAGCCGATACAAATAAAGCTACCTGCCAATTGCAGAACTTTCTTCTTTCCCCAAAGCTGATAAGCGTAGTTAGTTAAAAAACGCCCTGTTGCCATCATAATCATAAACACAAGAAAGCCGATCTGCAACGATTTAGGTACGTGGACGACTGATTCGAAATAAACGGCGCTCCAATCGAACATCGCACTTTCTACAATCAGTGCAAACAGCCCGACAAGTCCTAACTGCAAAAGCAATATTTCCGGTTTTTGAAACAATAACCGGAATCCATTGGGAGCTTTGGCCGTATTTCTTTCCTTCGTTTCAGAAACCTCCACTTCCTGCGGTGCGCTCTCCTGCAAATAGTTCCGTCCGGAAAGCACTATTATAAAGATGATTATGAATATAAGTGTATAATGCCAGATAGGGGAGACTCCTGCCAGAATCATCACAAAACCGATAAGTGCCCCGGCACATGCTCCTAAGCTCCATCCTCCATGAAAAGTTGCCATAATGGTTTTACCATACAGGCGTTCCACCTCAATCCCTTGTGTATTGAATGATATATCGCACAAATTCCAAAACACACCAAAGCAAAATAGTAAAAAGCCCAACAGATAGACTTCATGAGCCAGTCCGATGCAGAGCAGGGAAAAAGCATATCCCAGAATACTGACCTGTACCATACTCCGACTTCCCAACTTCGAAACAAGGTAGCCCGCCAAAGGTATCGCCACAAATTTGCCTACAGGAATCATAAATAAGATCAGTCCCCAATAAAAAGCATAATTTGCAGCAAAAACATCTTTGAAATCAGGGATTCGACTAGCCCAACTTGACATACAAAGTCCTTGAGCGAAGAAAAAAGTCAATATGGCAAAACGTATTCTCTCTTTGGGATGCGTAAATTGGTTATTCATGCATTTTTTATTTTTAATCGCGGCAAAGGTATCCATTTTTTTTGTACTTTTGCGCCCGATTAAAAAATATCATATTCATGAAGACAGGCGAATCTTTATTATCGGTAGGTAAATTTATAGCAGAATATTCAGCCCATTTAATGGGAGCCGGAGTACACACCTCGCGGGTAGTACGTAATACAAAGCGTATCGGAGAGGCTTTCGGGCTAGATGTCAAGTTAAGCGTGTTTCATAAAAATATCATTCTGACCATTATAGACAAAGACACAAACGAGGCTTGTAATGAGGTTATAGACATTCCTGCACACCCGATCAGTTTTGAACATAATTCAGAATTAAGCGCATTGAGTTGGGAAGCAGTAGACAATCATTTGTCATTGGAAGAATTGAAAGATAAATATAAGAAGATTATTTCTGCTCCGCGGATACATCCTCTTTTCGTTTTATTATTAGTAGGGTTTGCCAATGCTTCTTTCTGTAAATTGTTCGGTGGTGATTTAATTTCTATGGGAATTGTGTTCTCGGCTACAATTACAGGATTCTACCTGAAACAACAAATGCAGATGAAGAAGATAAACCATTACGTTGTATTTATCGTCTCGGCTTTTGTTGCTTCCCTGTGTGCTTCCACTGCGCTGATTTTCGATACGACCTCGGAGATTGCAATGGCAACCAGCGTACTTTATCTCGTGCCCGGTGTTCCTTTGATTAATGGCGTGATTGATGTAGTAGAAGGATACGTATTAACAGGATTTGCCCGTCTGACAGAAGCATCTTTGTTGATTGTCAGCATCGCGATCGGACTTTCCTTCACATTATTAATGGTAAAAAACAGTTTAATTTGATATGATAGCACTTGACATTCTTACTGATGGATTTTTTGCAGCAGTAGCAGGTATAGGATTTGGTGCGATTTCCGATCCTCCTTTGCGGGCATTCAAGATGATTGCCATACTGGCAGCATTGGGACACGCTTGTCGTTTTTGTTTAATGACTTATTTAGGTGTGGATATTGCCACAGGTTCTTTGTTTGCCGGATTGGTCATCGGCTTCGGTAGTTTATGGTTGGGTAAAAAAGTATATTGTCCGATGACGGTACTTTACATTCCGGCATTGCTTCCCATGATTCCGGGTAAGTTTGCATACAACATGGTATTTTCACTTATCATGTGTCTGCAAAATGTGAATGATCCGGATAAGCTGGACAAGTTCATGTCCATGTTCTTCTCTAATACTCTGGTAGCAAGTACAGTGATTTTCATGTTGGCGGTAGGAGCTACTTTCCCGATGTTCCTGTTCCCACATAGAGCCTTTTCATTAACAAGACATTAAAAACTACTTTTATGGAGATTTTTTGGAGAACAATTGCATATTATAATTCAGCTACCTGGCTTTTACAGATAGTTATCATTCTGATTGGTATTGCATTGACCGGATTGCTTATCGGCAAACCACGCCCGTGGGTGAAAATGACAATGAAGGTCTATATGATAGGTCTTTATACATGGATTTCTGTGGTCTACTATTATATCTATTGTGAAGAGCGCAGTTATAATGGGGTGATGGCAATGTTCTGGGGCGTTATGGCTGTCATTTGGCTATGGGATGCAATCACAGGATATACGACTTTCGAACGTACCCACAAATATGATCTATTGTCTTACGTCCTGTTGGCAATGCCTTTTATATATCCTCTGGTTTCACTGGCACGCGGACTCTCGTTTCCGGAAATGACTTCTCCGGTAATGCCTTGTTCAGTAGTTGTGTTTACCATCGGATTATTACTGCTGTTTGCGCAAAAGGTCAATATGTTTCTGGTATTGTTCCTTTGCCACTGGTCATTGATCGGATTATCCAAAACTTATTTCTTCCAGATTCCGGAAGATTTCCTGTTGGCAAGTGCCACAATTCCCGGATTGTATCTTTTCTTCAGAGAATATTTTCTGAACAATCTGCATGCCGACACCAAGCCGAAAGCCAAATATATCAATTGGCTATTGATAAGCGTTTGCGTCGGACTGGCTGTGTTGCTGACTACTACCATGTTTTTAGAATTAGTTCCGAAGAATTGATCCGGAACACATAGAAGATATTCAAATCAAAAAAGTCTTTCTAGCTTTAATGGCTATGAAAGACTTTTTGCATTATATCACATTTACTTAATTGCGTAGAATATCCGCAGAGCATACTGCATCACCGCATCAGGCAACCACTTTTTACTCTTTGCAAACAACACCTGTATCCAGGGACCTACTTTCGTTCGGAAAGGAGGATTTGTACGCTCCACTATTTTACAGATTGCAGCAGCCAACTTCCGTGGATGGCACCCATTACGTTCCTCTTTTTCTATGATCTCCAATGATTTCCGGAAGCTTTCTCCATAATCGGTATCCAGTCTTGTCTGTTCGGAGATATTCCGATTATCAGTAAATCCGGTGTTGAAGTCTCCCGGTTCTACCACGCAAACCTTTATATTGAACGGATGGACCTCTAAAGCCAATGCTTCGCTATATCCTTCCACCGCAAATTTGGAAGCAGAATAAAATCCCTGATAAGGGATGCCCATTACGCCACCAATAGAGCTGATATTGATGATCTTCCCTTTTCGGTTTTTACGCATGACAGGCAATACTTCCCGGCACATATTCACTACACCAAAGAAATTGGTATTCATCTGTATGTTTACTTCCTTTTCCGTAGCAAGTTCCAATGCACCGCCAATACCCATCCCGGCATTATTAATCAGTACGTCAATCCGTCCCTGTTCCGATAGAATCCTATCAATAGCTTGACGGATAGAAGGTGAATTGGTAACATCGACAACCAGCATTTTCACCTCATTCATGTCTTCGGAAAGTTTCCGACTTGTCCCATAAACGATGTGTCCTTGTGCTGATAACATTTGAGCAGTAATCTTTCCAAACCCGGAAGATGCTCCGGTGATAAGTATAACTTGTGGTTGCATATATCTTGTATTTCTAGCAAATATAAAGAGAATATCTGAATGTTTAGTTTCATAACATGCAATTCCTGTCTAGAAGCAATAAAAAAGTGGAGGCATACGATGTTAAACGTAGTTAAAAACAATTCAGATAAAGAGCGTATGACTACAGTATCCCCTTTTTTATTACTTCTTTTGTATATGTTTAAATCTAATAAATACACAAACTAAAATTTTAGATGATGAAGAAATGCATTTTTACACTCTGTTTGATTATGGTTTCTGGATTTCTTTCAGCGCAATCTGTAGATCGTAAAATCATCGTTAAAATGGGAAAGAGTAGGCATTTGTATGCTAATCTTATCTTGCAAAATAAACTTCCGATGAGGGGAATGATAGAATCCGGCGTCCCTGTCTTGGTTTTGGATAGCACCTTTGTGTTTACTCATTTAGACGACTTAAACATTTCATTGGTTGAATCAAAAGCAACTTTGAATTTAGCGGGAAACAAGTATAAATGTACACATATAACCAATGATACAATTTTTGTAAATGGTCTATTTTATAAAGGCAAAACTGTCATTGCTAATATGGCTTCTAAAAAGATAGATATTATGTATCCCATTCATCTGTTTGGAGATCTAAACGATGCTAATAGTAAGATTATGGAACTAAATATTTCATCTAAATACATGATGCCACTAACCCGACAAGAATTGGAACTGAAAAAAAGTAAATATAAGAAATACCCAATGAGGAATGATGGATATGGAAATATGTATGCAATCGATTCTGAATTAAAAGTAGCTTCCAATTCTAAATATTATTACTCTCTCGAGGGAGATTTTCTATTAGACCTGGGAAACGCTTCATTTCTATTTCTTTTGGAACAACACCCTGCCTATAAAGAATTTATCAATAATTCTAATATAGAACTTCGGCAAGGAAATGATAATCAGGGAAGAAAGATACCAGTGAAGGGATTTCTAGCAAAAAAATGCTATATGGCTGATGTGCCTTTTTATGATGTAACTATAGCAATAACCCCACAACTTCCCAAGTTTACTACGGTGGGTGTTTTAGGATTGAAGTTTTTCGAAAAATTTAATGTTATATTTGATTTTGGCGAAAAAATTCTCTACCTGAAATAAAATAGAGAGAAAATCAGTATATATGATAGTAGCACGCCATTATGATACTATCATATATACACTATAAAAAATTAGTAACCAATAAGGTTATTTCTCTAAAATAGCAGTCATTTTCTCCCGCCAATCTTCACCATTCTTCGGCTGGAAAGTTTCAAATCCCAGTTCTTTGCCGATTTGGATATTCGAGGCGCCGTCATCTACAAATAAAGTTTCAGAAGGAATGATATTGCAATCATTCACCATATAATCGAATATTTCCGGTGCAGGTTTTGTGTGACCGACCTGATAAGACAGATATAGTTTATCACAGTAATCATTCAACGGCTTTTTCCTTGACGAGAAATCAGGGCTGCATGCCCATGACATAACGAAAGGATTAGTATTACTTAAAATATACACATGATATGATTTTCTCAATTCTAATATATAATCGAGTTTATTTAGATTCACTTCATTGAAAAAGCCCAGCCATGCCTGTTTGGTTTCCTCCATCGTCAATGAACGGCCACATAAATTCTCCAGTTGTTTCCGAAACTCATCCGCACTTAGCTTACCTTCTTCCAGTTCTTGAAAGATGCCGGTCTGGTGATATTTATCCAGACGGGTGTCGGCATCTGCCAGTCCCAGTTTGATAAATGCCTGAACCGCTTTATCGCGATCAATATCTACAATCACCCCTCCAAAATCAAATACAATGTTTTTAATCATGATATATAATTTTTTTGTTTGCTACAAAGATACGGCTTATCTTCTTAATTAGCAGTGCACAACGGCTTGATATTTGTCAAAAAAACATAGTGACGCTATCCTTGCCAAATAGTGTCACTATCACACCCGGATAGCGTAGCTATAAGGAGAGGATAGCGTCACTATACTTTTTGTATGACTTAGGGAAGGGTAAATACCGATTATTTTTTATATTTGCAAATCCAATCAATCCTTTGTAAAGACAAAAATAGAGTTATGAATAACCTTCGAATTTTATTGTATATGATGCTCCTTTCATTGGCTGCATGTCATCCGGAAGGAACGAGTGTGAAGCAAGGGTTAGACAAAGCCGCACAACTCATGGCACAGGACCCGGATACGGCATCTATTATTCTTGAGACTATTCAGACAAGTCAAATGAATGAAGCTCAACTGGCAGAATATAATTTATTGTGTACCCAACTCAACGAGGACAAAAGTATTCCTCATTCTTCTGATAAGCAGATCAGGCAGGCGGCATCTTATTATGAGAAGAATGGCAATGAATATCAAAAATCAAAAGCATATTATTATCTTGCCTGTGTAGAAAGTGATCTGGAACAGCAAGAGGAGGCAGAAATCCACTTTAAGGAGGCAATCAAACTTGCCAAAGAAACAGAGGAATACGATCATCTGGCAAAAATCTGCAAACGATGTAGTCTTTATTATCAGAAATACGGTAACTTTGATGAAGCACTGGAAATGGAGAGAAAGGCATACGCCAGTCAGTTGATGTTGAATGACGGTAAAAGCGATTCTTCAGTAATTCTTTCTTCTGCTTTAGGAATGTTCGGTGTGATGTCTTTGTTGCTTGGACTACTCTGGAAGAAAAATCGGCACGCACTTTCCCAATTGGATCTTTTCAAAGAAGAAATACTGAAAAAAGATGTTGAATCGGATAAGCTGATCTTGCAATGTAACCATCTCGAAGAGAAGTATCAGTCTCTTCAACTACATATCTATGAAAGTTCCCCCATTGTCTCAAAAGTACGACAGTTTAAAGAACGGAATGTTTTGTCTTCTAAAATCCCTTCTTTCTCCGAGAAAGACTGGACAGAGTTACTGCGACTTCAGGAAAACGTCTATGGACTTGTATCTAAATTGAAAGAAATAGGTCCGAAGCTCACAGAAGAGGATTTAAGGGTATGTGCTTTTCTGCGGGAGGGAGTCCAACCTGCTTGTTTTGCTGATTTAATGAAACTGACTACAGAGACGCTGACCCGGAGAATCTCCAGAATAAAAACGGAGAAACTGATGTTGGCAAATTCTAAAGAGTCACTGGAAGATATTGTGAAATCATTGGGGGATCTTTCATTTTGTGCAAGAAATTAATTATTATCTGGTAATGATTCATTATCTCCTTACTACATTTAAGGATTTTCGTTGCAGAGATTAATGGTTTTTAGTACAGAAATTAGTAATCTTTTATGCAGTCGGGTAGTTGTCCCGTTATAACGGGACGATGGTCATCCTATAGGGTGACAAATGTCACTTTATAAGGTGATATTTGTCATTCTGTAATATGATTATCTGTCTTTAGAAGAATGAAAATCATTAAAGATACGAAATTAAATAGCAAAAAACAAGAGTGGCACTTGTTTTTCCTAATATCCCAATAGTTTTTTCATAGTTGATACATTGTCATTTTTATGCCATTTACCTTACTATGCCATTATTAATTTGTACCTAATTTATCCTCTGTCTGTTTTTGTCTATCTCTTCACTTTTATTATTGTTGATTATCAACATATTATCATTGACGACCGTCCGTATCCGTCCGGTAAAAAATGCCTGTTTTAGCAGTATGTCCTGTAACTTTGCAAATAAAAAAGTACAGAACAATGAGCAACTTATTATTTAAAAGATGGAATGATTTCGGTGGGTGGCTGGTCTTTCTGATAGCAGCATTTGTGTATGGGATGACCATCGAACCAACCGCAAGTTTCTGGGATTGTCCCGAATTTATTTCTTGTGCTGAAAAATTACAGGTAGGGCATCCGCCGGGAGCACCTTTCTATATGCTTGTCGGCAACCTGTTTACCCAGTTTGCTTCCGATGCTTCGCAAGTGTCGGGAATGGTCAACTTTTTAAATGCACTATTGAGTGCCGGTTGTATCTTGTTTCTTTTCTGGAGTATTACCCGATTAGTGAGAGCCTTGCTTGTGGGCGATGAACGGAAATTATCTGTTATGGATGTTATTATCATTCTGGGAGCGGGTTTTGTGGGAGCTTTAGCTTATACTTTCAGTGATACATTCTGGTTTAGTGCGGTAGAGGGTGAGGTATATGCCTTCTCTTCTTTCCTCACAGCCTTGGTATTTTGGATGATTCTTCGCTGGCAGGATGAAGCAGATTCTGTGTCCGGTGACCGCTGGATTATCCTGATAGCCTATATTATAGGGCTTTCAATCGGAGTGCATTTGCTTAATCTGCTTTGTATTCCTGCCATTGTATTAGTGTTCTATTACCAAAAATATCAGACTCTATCATTCAAGGGAGTTATCGGGGCCATTGCATTATCCGGTATTCTTATTGTATTGATTCTTTTTGTTTATATACCCGGAATGGCTGATGTAGGAGGATGGTTCGAATTATTCTTTGTCAATGTGATGGGATTACCCTTCCAGTCAGGATTGATCGTCTTTCTGGGTTTGGTCCTGTTTTTACTGATAGGAGCCATTTATCGGTTTAGAAAACGCATCGTGAATACCGGTTTGTGGTGTTTACTCATGCTCACCATAGGATATACCACCTATGCGGTCATACTCATTCGTGCCAATGCTAATACGCCGCTCAACGAGAATGCACCGGATAATATTTTCACACTCAAAAGCTACCTGAATCGCGAACAGTATGAAAGTGCTCCTTTACTTTATGGGAGAACCTATGCATCCGAACCGGAGTATGTGCCCGAAGGAGACTATTACAAGGTAAAAACAGAAAAAGGGACTGCCATCTATCGGCCGGATAAGAAGGAAGGCAAGTATAAAATTATCCGCTATAAAGAAGACGTGTGCTACACTCAAAATATGTTGTTTCCACGAATGTGGAATGATCGTTCGGCCGCTTCTTACAAAGGATGGTCCGGAGGAGGTACGAAAGAGACTCCCACACAAAAAGAGAATCTGACTTATTTTATCACATACCAACTCAACTACATGTACTGGCGCTATTTTCTATGGAATTTTGTCGGACGACAAAATGATATTCAAGGAAGTGGTGAACCGGAACATGGTAACTGGATTACAGGAATTTCATGGCTTGATAATCTGCGACTGGGGGATCAAAAACTTTTGCCGGAATCTTTGCGTGAGAACAAAGGTCACAATGTATTCTATGGCTTACCATTATTATTAGGATTACTCGGTATCTATTGGCAATGGACACGCGGGAAAAAAGGCAAGCAGCAATTCAATGTCTTATTTTTCCTTTTCTTCATGACAGGATTGGCTATTGTGCTCTATCTGAATCAGACTCCCGGACAACCTCGTGAACGGGATTATGCGTATGCAGGTTCGTTTTATGCGTTCGCTATCTGGATTGGAATGGGAACCGCCGGATGCTGTGACATGTTTCGCAGAAAACAGGCAAAAATCCTCCCGGTCAGCTTACTCATGCTGCTTTGCCTGTTTGTCCCCATACAAATGGCAAGCCAGACTTGGGATGACCACGATCGAAGCAACCGATATACCTGTCGTGACTTTGGAGCTAACTATCTGATGACACTTCCCGACAAAGGAAATCCGATTATATTCTGTAACGGGGATAATGATACGTTCCCCTTGTGGTATAATCAGGATACGGAAGAAGTACGCAGAGATGTACGTATCTGCAATTTAAGTTATGCGCAGACCGACTGGTACATTTATCAGCAACAATGTCCTTTGTACAATGCTCCCGGACTGCCGATCAGTTGGGATCAAAATCAATACCAGGAAGGGAAGAACGAATATGTGGCTGTTCGTCCGGAATTGAAGAAACAGATAGAAGCATTGTATCAGAAACATCCCGAAGAAGCCCGTGATAGTTTTGGAGATGATCCGTATGAAATAAAGAATATCCTGAAATATTGGGTGTTCGCGGAGAAACAGGAATTCCATGTGATACCTACCGATACAATAAATATCCATATTGATAAGGATGCAGTACTCCGTTCAGGAATGATGTTGCCTGAAGCCATTCGTCATTTAAAAGGGGAAGAGCTAAGAGATGCAATACCGGATAAACTGTCTATTTCTCTAAAAGATATACGTCTATTGACTAAAGTGGACTTACTCATGCTCGAGATCCTGGCTAACTGTAACTGGGAACGTCCCCTGTACATGGCTATCTCGGTAGGCAACTCCAGTAAACTGAAGTTTGATGACTACTTTGTTCAGGAAGGGGTAGCATTCCGGTTTACTCCTTTCAACTATAAAGAATGGGGAGACGTAGAAGAAGGCAACGGATATGCCATAGATACGGAGAAACTCTACGAGAATGTGATGAACAGATATAAATACGGAGGATTGGATACTCCTGGACTTTATCTGGACGAAACAACCCTGCGCATCTGTTATTCTCATCGAAGGCTTTTTGCGCAACTGGCTAAAGAATTGGTGAAACAAGGAGACGACATCCGTGCCAGAAAAGTATTGGAATATGCTGGGCAAGCTATTCCGGCATATAATGTTCCCGAAGTATACGAGAGCGGTTCGTATGATATAGCCGCCGCTTATGCTTCCATAGGAGAAACGCAGAGAGCGACCGATCTATTGAATCATCTGATAGCAGAATCGGAAAATTATATCGACTGGGCTTTCTCGTTAGGAGAGAACCGGATAGAGATGGTTCAACGGGATTGTTTGTATAGGTTCTGGCAATGGAATCAGTGTAATGAATTACTGAAGAATATGGATAAAGAGAGATATGAACAGAGTAATCAGCAATTTGAAAAGAAATATATGCGACTCACTCAACTAATGAATTATCACAACTAAACTCAAAGAATATGAAATCGAAAAGAATAAGAGAAGAAGAAATAAAAACAGTATTGGGCAAAAGAAATTACGTTATCTTAATTATCGGCTCTATATTGATTATCATAGGATATATATTAATGAGCGGCGAGGGGAGTACCCTTGCCGCCTATAATCCCGATATATTTAGTGGAACACGCATACGTATTGCCCCATTATTGTGTTTATTGGGGTATCTACTGAATGTATTCGGTATTCTTTACCGTCCTCGTCAAAGGGGGATTTAATCTTTCAATAGAGGTAACTGATTGAGCATATTTCTAAGTTTGATTGCCACTCGTGGCATAGGTTCGGCAACTGTAAGTCCTACCAGATCATATTCGGAGGATATATCATTAATGATACGAACTACTTCTTCAATCTTCATGCCGTTAGGCTCAACGCCTACGGCAGCGATTATCTCTGCCGGGTCCAATACATCCATATCGAAATGTATAACCACCTTCGAAACCCCGGTACTTTTCAGCCATTCCATAATCTTTGTACGATCATTGGCAACTTCCTGTGGAGATAATCCTTTAATTCCCAGCTTTCTTTGTCGTTCCTGCATACCTTCATCCCATGAGCGGAGTCCGACAATCAGGGCTTTGGAAGCATCTGTTTTTCCCGGAAGTAATTCCATTATTTCTTCATCTCCCATTCCCAAACAAGCTGTTAGTGCCATTGCATGATAACCCTTATATTCATCATAAGGCAGATTGATGTCGGGATGTGCGTCTATCCAGATGATAGCTACATCATCCGGGTATCTATTGATTAAATAAGTAAACGGAACAACACTAACGGAACATTCTCCTCCTAAAGTGACAATCCGATCCGGATGATTCTCTTTAAGCAGATCGAGCGCAGCTCTAGTTTGTTTCAGTATGACACTGCGTGCACTAATACCTTTTTCCGTCACTCTGTCATTGATATCCAGTGAAACCGGAACTTCGACGGTCTTCTGACCGGTCTGTGGGGCTAAATAGTTCAATAACTGTGCTCCCAGATAGTAGCCTCTGGATGAATCTTCCGCCGGAATATCAGGCATCCAATGATCTACAATTCCTCCTTGCCATTGAGGATAGATAAAACGAAGAGTTGATTTTTTATTTTCCATATTTACTTGATTTTTTCATTTCCGTTTTTACTATATGCTTTGTACAAAAATAGAATAAATCTTTCTAATATCATTAATATTTCAAAAAAGACCATCTATCTAAAATAAATTATTGCTTCTTTTGTCCCAATGAAATGAAAGTTGGGAAATAGTATGAATAACAACATTGATATAAAAACGTTGGAGGCCTTTCAGGATGGGAATCACAAGGCCTTTGAGACTATTTTTATTACATACTACAACAAAACCAAAGCATTTATTGACGGATATATAAAATCGGAGCCTGATGCAGAAGAGCTGACAGAGGATTTATTTGTCAATCTTTGGATCAACCGCCATTCGATTGATACGTCCAAATCATTCAATTCTTATTTGCACACCATTGCAAGAAATGCAGCAATCAACTTTCTGAAACATAAATATGTGTGTGATGCCTACCTGAACCATAATCTAGAAACAGGATATAGCTCTACTTCCGAAGAAGACCTTATTGCCAAGGAATTGGAAATGCTGATTGACGAACTTGTCGGAGGAATGCCCGAACAACGGAGAATGATTTATACATTAAGTCGTAATGAAGGATTATCCAATGCCGAGATTGCCGAACGACTGAACACTACCAAAAGAAATGTTGAAAGCCAGCTAAGCCTCGCTTTAAAAGAGATACGGAAGGTTATTTCATGTTTTCTGTTATCATTATTGTAACTTTATTTTCTTCTTTACTTATTTTTTCTCCAAAAATATTCATTTTCTTATTGAGCTTTTCGCCACCTAACTGTATATATAGTAAAGTGCAGTAAAAATGGAGAAAAGTAATATCACCAAAATCATCAGAATGTTCCTTTCCGCCCGCTTTCCATCCGAAACGGAAGAGAAAGTGCAAAAGTGGATCATTAAAGATAAAAACCAGCAGGCGAAAGCAGAAGCTTCATTGGATTATTGGAATGAATTGGACGTAAAAGCCGATTCGAACACTTATGCCTCACTGGAACGGGTGAATTTAAGAACCGGATACAACAAAGAACATCTGACGGGCATCGCTTCTTATCAGAGGTTTGCCCGTGTTGCCGCAGTTGTTGTTCCATTGCTTTTATTAGCAGGAGGAATGTTCTGCTATCTTTCTCCCCAAAACGAGATGATAGAGGTATCCGTTGCTTATGGAGAACAGAAACGTCTAATCTTGCCGGACAGCTCGGAAGTTTGGTTGAATGCGGGAAGCACCATTTTATATCCGGAAACTTTTGCTAAAGATAAACGTTTGGTCATTCTTAACGGTGAAGCTTATTTCTCTGTCCAAAAAGATACTGCAAGCCCCTTCATCGTGGAAGTTCCCCAGCTTTCCGTAAAGGTTCTTGGAACCAAATTCAACGTGAAAGCCTATCCTGGTGATGAAAAAATAACAACTACACTGACGAGCGGCAAGGTAGAAGTGAGCGTCCAGTCCCAACCTCCCCGGATACTTAAACCCAATGAACAGCTTACATACGATAAGAAGTCGTCAGACATCCATATATCAGTGATAGATACTCATGACACCAACAGTTGGGTAGTGGGAAAACTGATCTTTACCAATGCTACTGCCGGAGAAATATTCCGAACCCTCGAAAGACACTATAACACCACGATTGATAATGAGGCAAATATCCCTGCGTCCAAACGATATACAGTCAAATTTCTGAAAGATGAAGATCTGGATGAAATACTGAATATATTGAAAGATATCATCGGCTTTGATTATCAACAACATGAAAATAAAATAGTATTAACCCAACCATAAAAGAAACAGCCTATGAACAAAAAGAACCGGGAAGCAGCTTGAGACCCTCTTCCCAGTTCTGAAATGTCTATCCTCATTCAACAAGTGACGTAAAATGAAGTATCAACATACAAATATAGAATAATGAATCGAATTAATACGAATAAACGGGCAGCTAAGCTCGCCATTTTTTTATTTTTTACTTTTCTCTCTCTTACAACTGTCGCACAGAATAAAGAAAAAAAGATTACCATACAAAATAAAAGAATCTCATTAAAAGAAGCCTTTGCTCAAATTGAATCACAAACCGGATATAGCATCGCTTATGAACAATCGAATCTGGATATAGACAAAAAGCAGTCTTTATCTCTTAAAAATGTAGCTGTCGTCAAAGCGATGACTCAACTTTTAAAAGAAACCGGATATGTATATAAAATAAAAGGATATCATATTATTATTTCTTTGCAAGATAACCGACAAAAGCCTGCCAATGATGATACACAAAAACTGACTCAAACCATAAGAGGAATCGTTGTTGATTCCAAAACCAATACGCCAATAGAATATGCCTCCGTCTGTATAGCAGAGAAACCTTCACTGGGAGGCTCAACTGACAACCGGGGAAATTTCCGGATTAATAACGTCCCGATAGGACGTTATAATATTCAGGCATCTTTTATGGGGTATCGCCCAAGTATCATTAGCGAAGTGTCTGTCACTTCATCCAAAGAAGTATTTGTAGAAATCCCTATGGATGAAAATGTGCAGGATTTGGCTGAAGTGCTTGTCAAACCGGAAATAAAAAAAGACCGGACAGTCAACCCGATGGCTATTACGGGAGGACGTATGATTAGTATTGAAGAAGCGTCCCGATTTGCCAATGGGTTTGATGATCCGGCACGGTTAAGTTCTGCATTTGCTGGAGTGGCAGGAGATGTCGGTACCAATGCAGTGGCTATCCGGGGAAACGCTCCGCAATTTACCCAATGGAGACTGGAGGGCATTGAAATACCTAATCCGACTCATTTTGCCGATTTAGCAGGGCTGGGAGGAGGATTTCTGTCTGCTTTAAGCACGCAAGTTATCGGAAACTCCGATTTCTACAATGGAGCTTTCCCAGCAGAATACAGTAATGCCTTATCCGGTGTTTTCGATATGCATTTGCGCAATGGTAATAATCAGAAGTACGAACACGCCTTTCAGGTCGGACTCATGGGCATAGATTTAGCTTCGGAAGGTCCTATCAGTAAAAAACGGGGAAGTTCCTATCTGGTGAATTATCGCTTTTCTACTACTTCACTGGCATCGGGTAATGACATCAACCTGAAATATCAGGATTTAGCCTTCAAACTAAATTTTCCCACACGTAAAGCCGGAACCTTTTCGATCTGGGGATTAGGATTGATAGACAGAAATAAAGCAGATGTTTTGGAACGTTCCGAATGGGAAACGATGGGAGACCGGTCGTCAGGATATAATAAACTGGATAAGCTGGCAGGTGGCTTAGCGCACAAATATGTACTGGATGAAAATACTTATATCCGTTCTTCTCTATCCGCTACCTATTCCAAAGACCGTTCATTGGCAGACTTACATACCGACGACGCTATTATTAATGTAGCAGATATTCAGAATAGTAGATGGAATTTAGTATTCAATTCATATCTGAATAAGAAATTCAGTCCGAGGCATACCAACAGAACAGGGATTACCATTACGGAACTTAAATATGATCTTGATTACAAAGTCAGCCCTTATTTGGGATTAAACAAACCTATGGAGCAAATATCGAAAGGCAGTGGAGAAAGCACAGTCCTCTCGGCATATAGTAGTTCCGTAATAAACTTGAGCAACAATCTGACAACCAGTTTAGGGGTTACCGGACAATATTTTACTTTAAACAAGAACTGGTCGATAGAACCGAGAGTTGCCCTTAAATGGAAAATAAATCCTGCACATTCTTTAGCAGCTGCTTACGGCTTGCATAGCCGTCGGGAAAGGCTCGACTATTACTTTGTTGAACAGATAATCAATGGTAAAAAGGAATCAAACCGGTACCTGGACTTCTCAAAGGCACATCATTTCGGATTCACTTATGACTGGAATATCAATCAGACCCTACATCTGAAAATAGAACCCTATTATCAATACTTATTCCACATACCAGTTGAGGAAAACTCCTCCTTTTCGATTATCAATTATGAAGAATTCTATTTAGACCGCATATTGACAAACACCGGAATAGCCAAAAACTATGGAATAGATATAACACTGGAACAATACATGAAAAACGGCTTCTACTATATGATTACAGCTTCATTATTCAAATCGAAATATAGGGGAGGAGACCGTATCTGGCGAAATACGAGACTGGACAAAAGTTTTTTAGTGAACCTGCTCGCCGGAAAAGAATGGATGGTTGGCAGACTCAAACAGAATGTATTAAGTGTAAACGGCCGCCTGTTCTTTCAGGGAGGAGGACGCTATACACCTGTGGATGAAGAAAAAAGTCAGGAAGAAAAAGACATCGTCTTTGACGAGAGCAAAGCCTATACTAAACGATTCAATCCATCTATAAACGGTGATGTTTCCATCAGTTTCCGGATCAATAAGAAAAGAGTATCCCACGAGTTTTCTCTGAAAATACTGAATGTGGGTATGCGTACCGGAATGCATTTCTATCAATACAATGAAAGAACGAGCGTAGTAGAAGAAAAAGACGGAGCGGGGCTGATTCCGAACATCAGCTACAAAATTTATTTCTAAATAACTGAACAAGAAAAGGGTTTGTTCACACAATAGACTGACACCCAACAGGCAACTGCTTTCAGTAATTATGGTATAACAATCTGTAATATATATACTAACAAGCTCTCTGAATACCTGTATATTTGCTGCGTGAAATAATTTAGTTATGAATTATATGCGTATCATATTCAAGAAATTCAAAGCACGTATGATTATAGGATGTATATTAGCTGTAATAGCATTGCTGGCGGTGTCAGTCATTGTTTTTATCAATCAAGCCAGTTTCGGCAGAACTCCCCGTGGGGAACGGCTGGAAAGAGTCATGAAATCTCCTAATTACAGAAACGGAGAATTTAAAAATCAGCATGAAACTCTATTGATGACTTCCGACAGGGGACGTTTTAGCGGAATCTGGGAGTTCATTTTCAGAAAGATAGACGGTTTGCGCCCCGAACAGGCTGTCAAAGCAATAAAAACGGATTTACGCAAGATTGACCGTAATGAAGAAATATTGGTATGGTTCGGACATTCATCTTACCTGATTCAAACGGGAGGAAAGCGAATATTGGTTGACCCGGTATTTTGTATGGCTTCTCCCGTATCTTTTGTCAACAAGCCATTCAAAGGTACGGAACTTTATACACCGGATGATATGCCGGACATTGATTATCTCGTGATTAGTCACGATCATTGGGATCATTTGGATTACAACACAGTCAAAAAATTAAAAGACCGGATTGGAGCAGTGATTTGTCCGTTGGGTGTTGGCGAACATTTCGAATATTGGGGATTTGATAAAGAGCGTCTGATAGAACTTGACTGGAATGAAGACGCAAACCTCGCTCCGGGCTTTATGATACATTGTTTGCCTGCCCGCCATTTCTCCGGTCGCGGACTTACTGCCAACCAATCACTTTGGGCTTCCTTCCTGTTAGAAACTCCTTCACAAAAGATATACATCGGCGGAGACGGAGGATATGATACGCATTACGCAGAAATAGGTAACCGATTTCCGGACATCGACCTTGCAATCCTCGAAAACGGACAATACAACGAAGAATGGAGCTTGATCCATTTGATGCCCCAGTATATGGCACAGACGGCCAGAGATTTAAAAGCGAAAAGAGTTCTGACCGTACATCATTCTAAATATGCGTTGGCCAAACATCGTTGGGATGAACCTCTCAAAAATGCAGAAGAAATGAAGAATAAAGATTCTCTGAATGTATTGATTCCGGAGATTGGAGAGGTCGTGGCATTAGAAAAATAGTGCTTTACCCAATCGGCTAAAGGTTTTCCCGTCTGTTATCAGTAAAATTGGTAAAACATTCTGTAATTTGTATAGTTGAAAAACAAATTTCCCTGATTAACTTTGCAAAGTTGAAATATAGATGGTTCAATCCTGACAGTTTTAGACATTTAGATATAACTACTATAAATTGAAAATTAATTAGTTTATGCTACGTACTATCAGACTTACAACCGCCATTGTGTGCTTTACACTTATTACCCTGCTCTTTCTCGACTTCACGGGTACATTGCACACATGGTTCGGATGGTTGGCGAAAATTCAATTTCTGCCGGCTTTATTAGCCTTGAACATAGGTGTCGTATTGTTTTTAGTTGTACTTACATTCCTGTTCGGACGTATCTACTGCTCTGTTATTTGTCCGTTGGGAGTGTTTCAGGACATTGTTTCGTGGGTATCCGGCAAACAAAAGAAAAACCGGTTCCGTTATTCACCAGCAATGAAATGGTTGCGGTATGGCGTTTTAGGAGTATTCATTATCATGATGGTTGCAGGATTGAACTCTTTGGCTATCTTGCTGGCACCGTATAGTGCTTATGGCCGGATAGCTTCCAGTCTTTTTGCACCGGTCTGGCAATGGGGAAAGAACCTGTTGGCGTACTTCGCCGAACGAATGGATAGTTATGCTTTTTATGAGGTAGATGTATGGATGAAGAGTCTTTCGACGATGCTGATTGCCATTGTTACCCTTGTTGTTCTTTTCATTCTGGCGTGGCGCAACGGACGAACCTATTGTAATACGATCTGCCCCGTAGGTACTGTATTAGGGTTTATATCCAAATATGCGATATTCAAACCGGTAATTGATACTTCCAAATGCAATAGTTGCGGTTTGTGTGCCCGCAATTGCAAAGCATCGTGTATTAATCCGAAAGCTCATGAAATAGATTATAGCCGTTGTGTGACTTGTATGGATTGCATCGGAAAGTGTAAGCATGGAGCCATTACATACACAAGACGGAAACCTAAGAACGAAACAGGTACGAGCGAAGATACGAAAGCAAAGTCTGTCACTACTGAACAGGTAGACAATGCCCGTCGTAGCTTCCTTTCAGCATCGGCCATTTTTGCAACAACTTCTGTACTGAAAGCACAAGAGAAAAAAGTAGACGGAGGATTGGCTACTATCGAAGATAAAAAGATTCCCCAAAGAGAAAATCCGATCTATCCTCCCGGTGCTTTAAGCGCACGCAATTTCACTCAACATTGCACAGCCTGCCAATTATGTGTCTCTGTTTGTCCCAACCAGGTATTGCGCCCATCGGACAACCTATTGACATTGATGCAACCGGAAATGTCATACGAACGTGGATATTGCCGTCCCGAATGTACTAAATGTTCGGAAGTTTGTCCCGCCGGCGCTATTCATCTCACCAGTCTTGCCGAGAAATCAGCTATTCAGATCGGACATGCCGTATGGATTAAAGAGAACTGTGTACCTTTGACAGATGGAATGGAATGTGGCAACTGTGCCCGCCATTGTCCGACAGGTGCCATACAGATGGTAGCTTCCGATCCTGAAAAAACAGATTCTCCAAAGATTCCGGTAGTAAATGTAGAAAAATGTATCGGTTGTGGGGCGTGTGAGAACCTTTGTCCGTCCCGTCCTTTCAGCGCTATTTATGTGACAGGACATCAGATGCATAGAATTATTTGATCTAAATCAGTATAAGATTATGGAAGATAAAAATAAGAAAGATATAAATAGAAGAGATTTCATTAAGATTGTAGGTATTAGTGCAGCCACATCGACAGGGCTATTATACGGATGCTCTTCAAAAGGTACTTCCTCTTCAAGCAGCGCAACAGGAGAAGGAGAGGTGCCTACCGATAAAATGACTTACCGCACGTCTCCGACTACCGGTAACCGTGTTTCACTCTTGGGATATGGTTGTATGCGTTGGCCTCTCAAACCTGCTCCCAACGGTAATGGTGAAGTAATCGACCAGGATGCCGTGAATGGACTGATTGATTATGCAATCGCTCACGGAGTAAACTATTTCGATACATCTCCGGCATACGTACAGGGCTTTTCCGAAAAGGCAACGGGTATTGCATTGAGCCGTCATCCCCGTGACAAATATTATATCGCCACCAAGTTATCCAATTTCTCTCCCGATACATGGTCTCGTGAAGCATCGCTCAAGATGTACCACAAATCGTTTGCAGACCTGCAGGTAGATTACATTGATTATATGCTGCTTCACGGCATCGGCATGGGAGGAATGGAAGCCCTTAAAGGACGCTACCTGGATAACGGAATGCTTGACTTTCTGGTGAAAGAACGGGAGGCAGGACGTATCCGCAATTTGGGATTCTCCTATCATGGGGATATCGAAGTGTATGACTATCTGCTTTCACGGCACGATGAATTCAAGTGGGATTTCGTACAGATACAATTGAACTATGTAGACTGGAAACATGCCAAAGAAACCAATACCCGGAATACGGATGCTGAATATCTGTATGGAGAACTGCATAAACGAGGAATTCCATCTATCATCATGGAACCGCTTTTAGGAGGTCGTTTGTCTAAATTGAATGACAACCTGGTGGCACGGCTCAAACAACGCCGTCCGGAAAGCAGTGTCGCTTCCTGGGCTTTCCGTTTTGCCGGTTCATTTCCGGACATTCTGACTGTGTTAAGTGGCATGACTTATATGGAGCATCTGCAAGATAATCTCCGCACTTATTCTCCTTTGGAACCGTTGACAGATGAAGAAAAAGAGTTTCTCGAAGAAACGGCACAATTAATGTTGAAATATCCAACGATCCCTTGCAACGACTGCAAATATTGTATGCCATGTCCTTATGGGTTGGATATACCTGCTGTGTTGTTACATTACAACCGTTGCGTCAATGAAGGGAATGTCCCCAGGAACGGGCAGGATGAGAATTATGCAAAAGCCCGGCGTGCTTTTCTAGTCGGATATGACCGTAGCGTGCCAAAACTTCGTCAGGCAAGCCATTGCATCGGTTGTAACCAGTGTGTGGCACACTGTCCGCAGAACATTGATATTCCGAAAGAGCTGCATCGGATAGATCAGTTCGTAGAACAATTGAAACAAGGTACTTTATAAAAGAAAAGATGGAAGAATTAATCAATTTACTACATACGGGAGGATATTCCTGTACTATTGCCAACAAAGGAGAAATCCGTACTTTCACTCAACGCGGTGTGGCTGATATCTATGATTTACTGACCCAGGAACCGGAGTTTCTTAAAGGAGCCTCGATTGCTGATAAGGTGGTTGGAAAGGGAGCTGCCGCCCTGATGATTCTGGGAGGAATCAAAGAGTTATATACTGATATTATCAGTACCAAAGCTCTGGAGTTGCTTCAGAAATCAGATATAAAAGTTGGTTTTACAGAGGAAGTACCTTTTATCTGGAACCGTAACCATACAGGAGGATGTCCTGTAGAGACAATGTGCAGCGAAGTGGAATCAGCAGAAGAAATATTACCACTGATCCGCGATTTTCTGGAAAAGATCAGAAATAAGAAGTAAAAAGAAGAAACTTGAAACACGAAATAAAGTATGAAAAGAAATACAGCTTGTTTATTCCTGTTCGGTAGCTTGCTTTCCATCTCGGGAATGGCACAGACTAAAAAGGATAGCATACAGGCCGGAAGAAATTATATGATTGATGAAGTCGTAGTCACCGGAACACGTAATGAAACCGATGTGCGTCATCTTCCGATGACCATTTCCGTAGTCGGCAGGCAACAAATTGAGAAAAGATATGAGCCTTCTCTTTTGCCGTTGTTAACGGAGCAGGTACCGGGATTATTCACTACCAGTCGTGGCATCATGGGATATGGCGTATCTACCGGAGCTGCAGGTGGCATGAGCTTGCGTGGTATCGGTGGTAGTCCGACAGCGGGATTATTGGTACTGATTGACGGTCATCCCCAGTACATGGGTTTGATGGGACATCCAATAGCGGATGCTTATCAATCTATGATGGCAGAGAAAGTGGAAGTTTTACGTGGTCCTGCATCTGTACTTTATGGTTCGAATGCCATGGGTGGTGTGATTAATATTGTTACCCGTCGGCAACAGGAAGAGGGTGTGAAGACGAATATGCAAGTTGGGTACGGTTCATATAACACGTTGCAGACTGAATTTTCCAACCGTGTCAAGAAGGGACGTTTCAGTAGCGTCGTAACCGGATCATATAATCGTACAGATGGACATCGTCCCGATATGGGATTCGAGCAATATGGTGGATACGCAAAGTTAGGTTATGATATCAGTTCTTTCTGGAAAGTATGGGGAGATGTGAATGTAACCCATTTTAATGCTTCCAATCCGGGGACTATCCAAGTACCACTGATTGACAACGATTCCCGTATCACTCGTGGAATGACATCGTTCGCTTTGGAAAATCATTATGAAAAGACTTCAGGAGGTTTGAGCTTTTTCTATAACTGGGGACGGCATAAAATCAATGATGGCTATCAGATAGGAAAAGAACCGCAAAAATCACATTTCAACTCTAAAGACAAAATGCTGGGTGTATCATGGTATCAGAGTGCCACTTTCTTTACCGGTAATCGCTTGACCGTAGGATTTGATTATCAACACTTCGGAGGTGAATCATGGAACAAAGTACTGGCTACGGGTGAACATACTCCGGGAGTAGACAAGCAAATGGATGAGTTTGCCGGATACGTTGATTTCCGTCAGGATATCAGCAGTTGGTTCTCACTGGACGCAGGTATTCGTGTAGACCACCATTCACACGTAGGTACAGAATGGATTCCACAAGGCGGACTGGCTTTTCATTTACCCAAGAATGCAGAACTTAAAGCAATGGTCAGCAAAGGATACCGTAATCCGACCATTCGTGAGATGTATATGTTTCCTCCTGCCAACCCGGAACTGAAACCGGAAAAACTAATCAACTATGAACTTTCCTATTCACAACGTCTGCTGAAAGGGGCATTGTCCTACGGAGTCAGCCTTTACTATATCAATGGCGACAATCTGATTATGTCAAACGGACTCTTTCCTCCATTGAATATCAATTCCGGAGAGATAGAGAATTGGGGAGTTGAAACGAATATAGGCTACCACATCAATTCACACTGGAATGTGAACGCCAATTATAGCTGGCTGCACATGGAGAATCCCGTTCTTGCTGCTCCCGAACATAAATTGTATGCAGGGGCGGACTATACTTCCGGACGTTGGAGTATATCGACTGGAGTACAATATGTGAAAGAACTTTATACTTCTGTTGTAAAGGGTAGCGAGCAACAGGATCATTTTGTTTTATGGAATCTTCGTGGGAATTATCGTGTCTGCCGTTTCGCTAACCTCTTCATAAAAGGAGAGAACCTGCTGGCACAGCGTTATGAAATAAATGCAGGTTATCCCATGCCCAAAGCTACGTTTATGGGTGGTATTAATTTGAACTTTTAAATAATAAAATGATATGGAATCAACTACTGTAAAACTCTATTCGCTGAATTACGGCAATGTGAGAACTTATCTGGCAGCCTCGTTATTCATCGTTGGCAACATCCTTTTTCCCCAATTTTTTCATCTCATACCGCAAGGAGGAATAACCTGGCTGCCTATCTATTTCTTCACTCTGATCGGAGCTTATAAGTACGGATGGAAAGTTGGTCTGCTGACTGCTGTTCTTTCCCCTATTATCAACTCCTTACTTTTTGGTATGCCGATGCCGGCGGTGCTGCCTGCTATTTTATTAAAGTCCGTATTGCTCGCCATTGCTGCCGGTTGGGCCGCACAACGCTTCGGACGTATCTCCATCCCGGTATTGGTTGGCGTGGTACTTACCTATCAAGTTGTAGGAACATTGGGAGAGTGGATGTATATAGGTAATTTCTACAATGCCATCCAGGATTTCCGCATTGGAATTCCCGGAATGTGCCTGCAAGTATTCGGAGGTTATTTATTCATTAGATATTTGATTCGCAAATAACTTCCTTATCAATAACCGCTTTTCCCGGAAAAGAGTTATAAGCCTTGAAAAAGAAAGTTCTCCTCTGTTATAGATACCCATAACAGAGGAGAACTTTTTTAAATACAACGTATCTATTCGCTTTTTATTTATCAATCTTCTTCGTCGTCATCTTCCAGATCAGTAGCAGCGGGATTACCTCCTTCTTTAGCATACCTGCTCGGACTCATCTTATAGTATTTTTTGAATACTTCCCGGAAATATTTAGTTTCAGAAAATCCAACCATGTCTGAAATCTCATTAATAGCATATCTACCCTCTTTCAGTAATTCGGTAGCACGTTTCAAACGCATCACCCGAATAAACTCTGTCGGAGACTGTCCCGTCAATGCTTTCAATTTACAATAGAAACTGGTACGGCTCATACCACTTGATTCACAGAGCACATCAACGGAAAATTCAGGGTTGTTTATATTCTCATCCACGATTTTCTTAGCATTTGATATAAACTTCCAATCAAGGCTGTTAGTGCCGTTTGCAGACGGAACCATCGTTTTTTCTATATCCAGATTGGCATATCTCATGCGCAACAGTTCCCGGTTTGCCAGTAAGTTAGCAATATTTGCCCGCAGAATTTTCACGCTGAAAGGTTTGATGAGGTATTCGTCCGCACCAATGGACAGACCGTCAAGAATATTATTTTCATCTCCTAAAGCTGTGAGCAACAATACAGGAATATGTGAAGTCTCAATATCGCTTTTAATAGCGACACACAGTTCGTCTCCTCCCATCTCCGGCATCATAATATCAGAAAGTACCAATTCCGGCCAAAATTCTTTTATAATAATCAATGCTTCCTTTCCATTGGCACAGGCTTGCACATTATAGATGGAAGATAATGAACTGACGAGATAAGAGCGTAACTCATCATTGTCTTCTACAACCAGAATCCGTCGTGAATTTGGATTATTCACAGTGACAGTTGTATTTGCAGGTACATTCGGAGCGGGGAGTACAGGAGCCAACGCTTCAAACTTAGAGTGCGTTTCCTCCCCGGTATTTTGAAAGTTTTTATTGCTTTTCGGAAAGACAATTTTGATTGTCGTACCTTGATGTTCAACACTCTCTACACTAATCTTACCACCATGAAGGCTGACCAGTTTTCCTACCAGCATTAATCCTATACCACTACCTGTCACTTTGGAGTTAATGGCATTGCTGGCACGAAAATGTAGCTTGAACAACTTACTTTGTTCACTGGCAGGAATACCTATACCTGTATCCTTGATAATCACTTTCCATGAATCGTTCGTATCAGATACGGAAATGCTGACCTTTCCACTTTCCGGAGTATATTTTAGCGAGTTCGATATTATATTCTTCAAAATAGAATCCATCTTCTCCTTATCAAACGATACATTCATATAGCTGAAAGTACTCTCGTATGTATATTCAATGCGCTTAATGGCTGCATAAGAAGAGAATGTATCATATATTTCATTCATATAAGTATTCAGCTCATACTCGGAAACACTCATTTTAGAGGAATATACATCCGTTCGTTCAAAATTAATCAGATTGCTGACCAACCGCAGAAGAACTTCCACATTCCTCAATGCAATGTTCGTACGGGTTATCCCGTTGTCAGTAAGATTCTCTTCTTCCAGCAATTCCTCCAAAGGTGCTTTTATCAAAGTTAATGGAGTACGTATATCATGAGCTGTATTAATGAAGAATTGCGTTTTTTCATCAGATACATTCTTTTGTTTTCTTAGATTTATCACACGCAAAACGAAATAAAATCCTCCGATCACAAACAAAATATAGCACAAAATAGCCCACCAACTCGACCAGAAAGGTTGTGTGATGATGATTTTCATACTACGTTCCTGAAAGACAATATCATGTTCTTCTCTGGATACTGCACGTACATGAAGGGTATATTTACCTGGAGGTAAATTGGTGAAACGAATCAAATTATTAGTTCCCGGTTGTGTCCATTTCTCATAAAATCCTTCCAGTCTCCAAGAGTATAATGCATTCTCTGGAGAATCATAGTTGATTGTAGAGACTTCGAATGAAAACGTATTCTCATCATATTTGAGTTCCAATACATCCGTTTCATCAATACTTTTCTGTAAAGGAGAGTCCTCAACACCCGGATAAATAGGTTGATATGAAAGATAAAAGTTACTGAATATCAGTCTGGAAAACTCATACTTTGGAAACTTTACATCCTCCGGAAATTCAATCGCCCCATCCGCACTTCCAAATACAAAGCCTTTATTTTTACGCACTGCTCCTGCAGATGCATTAAAATAGGCAGGTAACAATCCTTCTCCTCTGGTCCAGTTAGTGAATATCTTCTCTTTAGTATGAAAACAGGTAATTCCATTCTCTGTACTCATCATTATACGCCCGTTCACTTCCGGCAGTATTGTAAATATCCTGTTTGAAACCAAGGCGGAATTATCAGAAAAATAGTGCTCGAATGTTTTATTTTGATGATTGTACACAAATACTCCCACACCATTTGTTCCGATATATAGCAAGCCATCATCTGCCTGATAAAGCGTATTGATATAAGCAGCTCCTATTTCCATTTCAATAAACTGATATTCGCCGGTATTTCGATTTAATAAATACAATCCTCCAACGGTTCCGATCCACATATTGTCTTTGTCTTTTTCAACAATCGATGTGATAGAATTCAATCCCGGATATAAACGAACACTGTTAGTCGCCAGATTAAAACATTTTAGATTATAGTACCCTCCCGACCAGATATATCCTCTCGAATCCTTAACTATATCACGAATATACTTATCCGGGCGCATATTGACGTGGGAAAGCAGGTAAGGAGAGAAGTATTCAACCGACAATGTATTCTTGTTTATTTTATAAATGCCGGAAGTAAATCCCCCTGCCCATATAATACCGGGAGATACTTCACATAAAGTAATAAAGATATGGTTTTTATCTTTTATCTGTTGGTCAAAAGAACTTAAGAACGAGTGCCATTTACCAGTTTTTGACTGATAAAGACTAATACCATTACTGGTTCCAAACCATAAATCGCCATCCTCGTCTTCAATAACCGCATGTACCTGATCGTTGATTAGCGATTGGTGATTACCCATGGAATGTTTCATCCAATGATAATTTTCATAGCGGTTATCCATTATTGTGATCCCGGTAGGATAATTGGCGAGCCATATTCGCTTTTCTTCATCTACAAAGACATCATTGATGTTATTTCCGTTCATTTCATTATAACTCTGATAGTTGGCTACAATGTAATGTTCCAGTTTACACGTGTTTACATCAACTTTATATACTCCCATCCCTTCGGTTGCAATCAACAGTTCCGTTTCATTCAAAGGGCTGATACGAGCTATGTTTACGTCACTAAGGTCAGCGTCCGGCCGTATAATTTCCTGCGTATTCGTATCATACACAAAAACTCCTCTTTCAAATGAACCGATAAACAGTCTTTTTAATTGCTGGTGAAAATACAGTTCACTCACCTGAGCATGGAAATAGTCTAATGTTTCAACAGGTATAATCTCTAAAACATTATTTTCCTGTTTGACATATCGTACGCCTGTCTCCGTTGCTATAAAGAAATGGTGCTCATCTACTTGCTCTATTGCCGTGATACTACTGTGAAGCACATTAGGGAATTGGAAGATACGAGCATCTTTAATATTATAAAGCAATACAGTATCCTTGCGACATAACCAAATATTATTATTCCGGTCCAAATAACCACAGCTAATTGTTTCAGAAGTATCCGGTAATCTATATACCATTCTGAAATCATCTTTATTAGCGTCATATTGAAAAATTCTCCCTTGCTTGCCAATCACCCAGATGCCTATATGCGGTTCTGTATACAGCCATCCCAGACGTATGGGAGCGTCTAAAGTATTACCTTCTTTATTTAATTTATAGTGTTTTATATCTTTACCGTTGTATCGGTCCATCCCTTCATTTGTAAGGAACCACATATAGCCCTGGGCATCTTTCTGAATATTGAATATCCGGCGATTGCTCAAGCCATCTTCTATTCCTATATATTTGTATGTTTGTGCTGTAACCCAAACAGGAAAAAAGAGAAGAATATATACAATGTATTTCATATAAACAGTTGTTTTTTAAACTACTTCTAACGATCATATAAATATAACAGTTAACGAAACTAGACAAAAGCAATGACAAATGCAAAGAAATAGGAGAGATTCTACAAGAAAACATCTATTTAGAAACATTTTTATTTCCAAAGTTGATTATTTACTTTGCGAAGTTGATTTATCTGAAAGTGTTCTTTTGCTATATGTTATAATTAGCGCATGTTTTGTTTTGTTAATTTAACTAATCAAATTTGATTCCAGTTTCTTCTTATAGACCCATATACTTATTGTAAAATAAATAAGTGCCTGTATCCAGAGAGTTATATATTCCGGTCTGATATCAGCCATACTGGCTCCCATAGAATTCAGTTTCACAAAAGCGAGTGTGCCTGGTGCAGCTGGGAAAATGTAATGGGCCACTTTCCAATACCAAGGCATTAGTTCCATTGGATAGGAAACGCCGGAAAGAAAGATTAATCCTACGGAGAAGAAGGCGATCATGAGTAGGGGAGCCTCAGAATCCGTAAAATACCTGGACGCAGCTAATCCCAGGAAAGAAGTTGCCATCAAATATGGAATCAATAATAGTACGATGTACAATCCGTTTCCAATATTGGGGATGCTGAAAAAGTGAGGGAGCAAGCCTAATAGAAAAAAGGCAAAGATGGCATAAAGAGCACAGTACACGGACGTTTTTCCTGCCACTATACGAATGGCAACTCCCCAGCCATCCCCAAAAGGAGTATATGCGCGGATTCCTTTACTACTGTATTCTTCTCCGGTCACCATGCCAATAACCATCAGTAAGGTCTGGAAAATTATAATCATCATGACTGCCGGAATAAGATAGGAACCATACCCTTCGGTATAATTGTAGAGTGCAGTGCCTTCCACATTAATCGGTTTCGCCATAGCTACGGCAAGCAATCCTTGTGGTGGAAGAAACACCGCTTCATCTGGCCGGTATTTATCATTAATAGCCAACATGACACGTGAAGAAGCACCTTGCAAAGCTTCGAAATACAAGAAGGCATCAGTAGTTGCATAAAGGGAAAATACGGCTTCATCTCCCCGGAACACCCGTTCCTCAAAGTCATGAGGCAGATAGAGTATTCCCTGTACTTTGCCTTCTTTCATCCATTCTTTTGCTTCATGATAATCCATAGCCTGACTGGAAATCTCTGCCTGAGGAGTAGCATCCAGCCAACGGATAAAATCACGGCTCAATTCACTGTGCGAATTGTCGACTACGGCAACAGGTACATCGGTTACAATATTCGGTGCATACATATAATTGTAGAGCAACCCGTAAACGAAGATTCCTCCCATCAACACCAGTAAAACCGCATAACTGGTACTGATAGCTAGAAATTCACGACGAATGATGAATGACAACTGTTGTAACTTACTTAATGTTTTCATACTTATGACTTTCTATAGCTCGTTTTAAATGAGGAAGCAGCGACAGGGCCAGCAACGGGAAGATACAGAGTATCACAGCCGACGGCCAAAGATGGATAAAACCACCGCCTCCATAGAGCATGGTTTGCATCATTTCCGTAAAATGACGGACAGGGAACAAATTGGAAGCATCCCTCACCAACGGATACATATTGGGAACCGGAAAGGTTACTCCGGACAAAGTAGCCCCCAGAGAACCTACCATAGAAACTACGCTTATAACCAACGATATTGCCGGAAACAGCGAGAATAAAAACAGCCCTAAAGCCTGTGTTGCAATAATGAAAAGCACAGTCATGATATTCATTAACCACCAACTCCCCTGAAAAGGAATATGCAAAATACCAAACATGACGTAATTAGCCAACCATCCTATCAGTATATATATAATGGTATAAGGTAATAATTTACCTAAAACAGCTGTCACTATATTGCCTTTTGCAGTCGCCAGCCAATCGTCTGCTGTGCGGAACTTAATTTCAATGCCAACCGCATACACGGTAATCAACAGAATCAAAACCTGAAACAGCACAAAGAAAAAGGGCTGACTTAAATATACCGAATAATCCAGACTAGGGTTATATATCGGATGGTTATTAGCCTGTACGGGTAATAAAAAGGTGGTAATCTGATCCTGTTCTACTCCGAGTGCCACCGCTTGCATCACCACAGGAGAAAGAGCCACCGGAGCTAAGGAAGTTTCGAATGCCGCCATCAACTCACCACCTACCGACATTAATGCATAATGATAATAGTAGGAGAGTGTTGCATTCTTTCCGGTAATCGCATTCTGTTCAAATTGGGGAGGTATGGAAAGATATCCATAAATCTCTTTCTTTTGCACAGATTCACGGGCAGCTGCTTCATTTACAAAATGCTTTGTCACTTTAAAAGTTGGTACGGCAGAAATGTTCCTGACTATCGTCCGGGAAGTAGCAGTATTATCCTGATCGACAATACCAATAGGAATGTTTTCCATCTGTCCGTTACCAAAGATCGTAGCCATAAAGAAAAGGGTGAACAATGGCAAGACAATGCAGACACCAAAATAAAGGCGCCGTGAAGTCATTCGCCGCCACTCTCTGAGCAGTACGGAACGAAAAGGGGAATATGTTTGTGATTCATCCATTCTCTGGTTTATTTGATGTCGATTAATCTAAAGTCAATAACACGGACATGCCGGGACGCAAGTCATCCACCTTTTGGGTTGGACGGGCATGAATCTCAAAGGTACGTAAGTCATAACTTCCGGTTTGCTTGGTTGATTTCCAGGTAGCAAAACTGCCTAGCGGACTAATATAATAGATTTTGAATTCAATATTTTTTTTACCGATAGCGGGCACGTCCGCAACAAATGTTCCGTCCATTTTAAATTGCGGCATCAGATCTTCCCGCACGTTAAGAACAACATGTATATCATCCATCACCACCAAATTCATAATGGGAGTTCCCGGTGCAACCAACTCTCCACGTTTAGGGAAGATTGTTGCTATCTGACCGTTTTCCGGAGCGATTAACCGAGCATCGACCAGCAAAGCCGAGACTTCATCCACTGTGCTTCGGGCAGCATCCACCATGCTGGCAGCAGACGCTTTATCTTCTTTTTGTGCACCATCTACAGCCATCTGATACTGTTCATAGGCAGCACGTTCGGCTGCTACAGCCGCTTTATACATAGCTTCCACTTCATCCTTTCTTTGAGAAGTAACAACACTGTCCTTATATAAAGTAAGAATACGGTTATAAGTTGTCTGGGCGAGAGTTAGATCGCTCTTCGTTTTATTCCATAATTGCAGTGCAGTAGCCACAATCTGACGACGGGTTCCGGCATCTATTTTCTTGTTCTGTTGCACTGCCACCTGTTCCAAGGCATTCACTTGTTGATACTTGGCATGTACTTCAGGGCTATTAATGACGACAAGAGTATCTCCCTGGTGTACCCAGTCTCCCTCCTGAACGAAGAAAGTGTCGATACGGCCGGGAAGTTTCCCGCTGATACGGATTTCTGTTGCTTCAGCTTGTCCTTGCAAGACCAGCGGCTGTTTATGCATTAATATAACTCCCAGGCCGGTGAAAATACCGACAGCCAGAAGAATGATGACAAAAGCCCATGATAGGGTTTTACTAGTTGGTTTCATTGTTTGTTACGGTTTAGGTTGATAGTTTGCAAATTGTTCCGGTGTGCCACAAAGCGAGAGTAGATTCATTAGTGCCACATCATATTCATAATATGCTGCCAGGCGAGCCACTTTTACACTGGCAAGCATGGTTTCAGCATCAATAACTTCGGTAGAAGTTGCCATCCCTTCTGTAAATGATTTCTTTCGGATGCGTACCAATTCTTCACTTAAAGCAATCGTTGCATTTAAAGCTTTTACATTATCCTGTGCCTTTTCCAGCTGCGTATAAAGCTTATCTACCCCAACAGCCAGATCATCACGGGCCTTCATCTGGCCTAAAGCCAGAGTTTGTTCCGTTAATTTCGATTGCCGCACTCTTTTTTCACGATCCAGTCCGTCAAAGAGGTTCCATGTAAAACCAATGCCTACCATGGTACGCGGTAATAAATTACTCTGAATACCATGCGAATACAAGGTCTGTTTTCCAAAAAGGGCTATATTCGGCAAATAGCCGCTTTGAGCAATCCGCACTTCTTGTTTGGCAATATGCTGCTGCAGCTGTAATTGGTTGAGTGTATAGTTCCCACTGTTTACTGAAAGATCAAATAGCATTTTAGGTGGCAATGAATCATTCATAAAAAGGGGAGAGGTAGGAATGATATTGGCATCTGCATCCTTTTTATTCAGCAAAACCTTTAAGGCACTTTGCACTACTGTTTCTTCTTTTCGCGCAGCTTCCAATGCACGTTTGGCTTCATCCATATTTACCTGGGCAAAAAGCCTTCCTGCTTTGTCAATCATTCCTGCTGCCTCTAATTTCAAGGCATTTTCATAATGTTTCTTCAATCCGTTGTAGGTTTCTTCACGAACCGTCACAATTTGTTGTGCCAGTCGAAGCCCATAATAGCTTTCAACCAATAAACTTTGCTGATTGGCCGATACCTGTGCCCGACTTTCCCGTGCCAAGTCTACCATCGTTCTTCCGATGTTGGTGGCATGAAAACGCTTACCACCGGAAAAGAGTACCCACTCGGCTGATAAATCAACAGTTGTCAAATTTCTTGGAGTCAAAGGAAATATAAGGGTATTTGCCCCAATTTGATCCAGTATAGACGAAATGATCTGGTCATCCGGAATAATCGAATGTACAAAGTCTTTAGCCGGATCGGTAAACTGCGATAAAGGCTGTTTAACTTCGATCTTCTCCGACATGTGTACAAACGCACCTGTAGACTGAAGACTGGGATACCAGAAAGCATTCAACTTATCACGTTCAGCCTTCGCAATCTCAATACTCTTATCCGCTATTTTCAGACTCTGATTTCCTTGATTCAACAGATGCAGTGATTCTTCGAAACTTAATGGTGTCTGTGCATCTATCTGACCGATGGAAAAATACAAAGTCAATAGTATACAAAGTCGCTTATTTTTTTTCATACTGGTTAGGTTATATCTGAATTTGAGATATTCTAACAGATGAAAAGAGAGGTTTGTTCATCAGAAAGAATATAGCAATACAACAAAAGAAGGTTTCAGCGCTCTTTTATAAGATGTTCTATTTTTAATTATACGGGTTACTAATATGCGTTTTTTCATATCCGGTTGTTTTTTTCATCAAAACAAAAGAGTTGAAGAGACTTTGATTTCACTTTTTTCTTGCATTAAAATTTCTGCGATTTTATTTGAGATATAAAAATTATGTTTACCTTTGCATCACCATTTCATAAGGCTTTTGAGTCGAGAAATGCAGTAAATATGCGGTAATAGCTCAGTTGGTAGAGCACTAGCTTCCCAAGCTGGGGGTCGCGAGTTCGAGCCTCGTTTACCGCTCTTTTGAAAATCAGGTGGTTATCTTAAAAAAACTGCCTGATTTTTTATTTTTCAAGTCCCCTTTTCTATGGTTTTATCTATTATCGGACGAAACCTAAACTGAACATATTGTAGAATAACCCCAATTGAATAACCAATATGGCTAAGAAAATAGAGAAATATCTCCCCGTAGATTACAGTGACAGTTTTTCCATAGAAGTTACAGAAAACCATCTGTCTCCTAAAAATATTATTTTAAAAGTCTTTGCTCATAACCCCGCTTGGCTCCGAATGTTGTATGCAATAAGGGCCTGTTTAGTCAAACCTTTCGGTATAGAAACTAAAGCCATTGAAAGCGAAGAACTTATTATAGAGGAAGACAAGCAAGAAGCAATTATGAGAAAAGACGATAAACATTTATTGTTTTATGTCGATATTTTCATTACGCCATTGGAAACAGGAAAACAAATGATTGAGGTCACCACATTAGTAAAATACCATAATTGGGTAGGAAAGGCTTATTTCTTTTGTATAAAACCTTTTCACCGGGTCATAGTGCCTTTAGTTCTCAAAAAGGCGCTATGCTGAACAAGCATAGTCGCGGATGCAACTATATAACGAATATGAAAAATGAGATATGTAATATAGAAGCACATGACTTTAGAAAATTAATGCATGAAGAATAGGGCAGTTCATGCATTTTTCGTATTTTTGCACCCTGTTTTAACACTCAAGAAAACTTTAAATAGAAAAATATAATGGCAAAAGAACTGAAAGACCTTACCAAACGTAGTGAAAACTACTCACAGTGGTATAACGATTTGGTGGTAAAAGCTGATTTGGCAGAACAGTCTGCTGTGCGCGGATGTATGGTGATTAAGCCTTACGGATACGCTATCTGGGAGAAAATGCAACGTCAATTGGACGACATGTTCAAGGAAACAGGACACGTAAATGCATACTTCCCGCTATTAATCCCGAAATCATTCTTAAGCCGCGAAGCAGAACACGTAGAAGGGTTTGCGAAAGAGTGTGCCGTAGTAACACATTATCGCTTGAAGAATGCGGAAGACGGTTCAGGAGTTGTAGTAGATCCTGCAGCTAAATTGGAAGAGGAATTGATTATCCGTCCGACATCAGAAACAATCATCTGGAATACTTATAAGAACTGGATTCAGTCATACCGTGACCTGCCTATTCTCTGCAACCAATGGGCGAACGTTTTCCGTTGGGAAATGCGTACCCGTCTTTTCCTGCGTACTGCCGAATTCCTGTGGCAAGAGGGACATACCGCTCATGCTACCCGTGAAGAAGCAGAGGAAGAAGCAATCAGAATGTTGAATGTATATGGTGAATTTGCAGAAAAATATATGGCTGTTCCCGTTGTAAAGGGTGTGAAATCAGCCAATGAACGTTTTGCAGGTGCACTTGACACTTACACAATAGAAGCCATGATGCAGGACGGAAAAGCATTGCAAAGTGGTACTTCCCACTTCCTGGGACAAAACTTTGCAAAGGCATTCGATGTTCAGTTCGTTAACAAGGAAAACAAGATGGAGTATGTTTGGGCTACTTCATGGGGTGTTTCTACTCGTTTGATGGGTGCATTGATTATGACTCACTCGGATGACAACGGATTGGTATTACCTCCACATTTGGCTCCGATTCAGGTAGTAATCGTTCCTATCTATAAGAATGACGAACAACTGAAACAAATTGATGCTAAAGTAGAAGGCATTGTAGCTAAGTTGAAAGCACTGGGCATCTCTGTGAAATATGATAATGCAGATAACAAACGCCCGGGCTTCAAATTCGCTGATTATGAATTGAAGGGTGTACCTGTTCGTTTGGTTATGGGTGGTCGCGATCTTGAAAACAACACGATGGAAGTGATGCGCCGTGATACACTGGAAAAAGAAACAGTTACCTGTGAAGGCATTGAAACATACGTTCAGAACCTGCTTGAAGAAATGCAGGCTAATATCTACAAAAAAGCATTGGACTATCGTAATTCCAAGATTACAACAGTAGATACCTACGACGAATTTAAAGAAAAAATCGAAGAAGGCGGATTTATTCTGGCTCATTGGGACGGAACTACCGAAACAGAAGAAAAGATTAAGGAAGAAACCAAAGCAACTATTCGTTGTATTCCGTTCGATTCATTTGTTCCGGGCGACAAAGAACCGGGTAAATGTATGGTTACAGGTAAACCATCTGCTTGCCGCGTCATATTTGCACGTTCTTATTAAATAGAAATTGTATATCATTATAAAAAGGATGAAAGCGATTGAATCGTTTTCATCCTTTTCTTTTTTCCTTCCATTTCAGTTTTATTTCAGAAATATCCCTTTTCTTTGCAGTATGTAAAAAAGAAAGGAGACAAAATTATGAAGATATTGATTGTAGAAGACGAACCCTCTTTGAGAGAACTGATTCAATGTTCACTTGAAAAAGAACGTTACGTGGTAGAAACAGCCAGTGACTTCAATTCTGCTTTACGCAAAATAGAAGATTACGACTATGATTGTATCTTATTGGACATCATGCTGCCGGACGGAAGCGGACTTGATCTTCTTGAACGATTGAAAGCGCTCCATAAACGGGAAAATGTGATTATCATTTCCGCCAAAGACTCCCTGGAAGACAAAGTCTTGGGATTGGAACTCGGGGCGGATGATTATTTGCCGAAACCCTTTCATCTGGTTGAATTAAATGCACGTATTAAAAGCGTGATTCGCCGTCATCAGCACGATGGAGAAATTGATATCCGCCAAGGCAATGTACGGATAGAACCGGATAAATATCGTGTCTTTGTGAATGATCTGGAAGTGGAACTAAATAGAAAAGAGTATGATATCCTATTATATTTCATCAACCGCCCCGGAAGATTAATCAATAAAAATACCTTGGCCGAATCTGTATGGGGAGATCATATCGATCAGGTTGATAATTTTGATTTCATATATGCGCAAATCAAGAATCTCCGCAAAAAGCTCAAAGATTCCGGTGCAACGATTGAAATCAAAGCGGTTTATGGATTTGGATATAAAATGGTGGTAGAATAAAAAAGAAAGAGATTATTGTCCATGAAATTAATATATTACATCATTCTTCGTATTACACTTGCTCTGACCCTTATACTGACGGTCTGGGCTATCTTCTTTTATGTTACGATGATCGATGAAGTCAACGATGAAGTGGATGACGCTTTGGAAGATTATTCGGAAACCATCATTATACGGGCATTGGCAGGAGAGGAGCTACCTTCTAAAACCAATGGCTCCAACAATCAATATTATATGATGGAAGTAAGCAAAAAGTATGCGGAAAGCCGGGAGGATATTCAGTATAAAGACTCTATGGTATACATTGAAGAAAAAGGAGAGACCGAGCCGGCACGTATTCTTACTACTATCTTTAAAGATGATGAAGGACGATACCACGAACTGACAGTATCGACCCCCAGCATTGAAAAAGATGATTTGAGAAATGCCATCCAGGTGTGGATTATATTTCTATATGTAGCTTTATTATTCTGCATTATTATCATTTCCGTATGGGTATTTTACCGGAATATGCGACCGCTCTATATACTTCTACACTGGCTGGACGGTTATCAAACAGGAAAAAGAAATAAACCTTTGAGTAACGATACTCAAATCACGGAATTCCGGAAATTAAACGAGGCTGCCATTCGTTATGTGGAACGTACAGAACAGATGTTCGAACAACAAAAACAGTTTATCGGAAATGCTTCACACGAGATACAAACTCCACTTGCTATCTGCCGTAACCGATTGGAGATGTTGATGGAAGATGATTCGCTATCAGAAAAACAACTGGAAGAACTGATGAAAACGCATCAGACTTTAGAATACATCACTAAATTAAACAAATCCCTGTTATTGCTTTCCAAGATTGATAATGGTCAGTTTACGGATACCAAAGAATTGGAACTTAATGTACTCCTCAAACAATATCTGCAAGATTACGAAGAAGTTTATGATTATCGCAACATAGAAGTCACGATAGATGAACAAGGCGTTTTTAAGGTGAAAATGAACGAATCTCTGGCTGTTGCTTTACTCACTAACCTCCTGAAAAATGCATTTGTACATAATATTGACGGGGGACATATCCGAATCACCATTACTAAGAACGGTATTACTTTCCGAAATTCGGGAGTGGAACATCCGCTAGACAAGGAACATATCTTCGAACGTTTCTATCAGGGTAGTAAAAAAGAAGGATCTACAGGGCTGGGATTAGCTATAGCCGATTCCATCTGTCGTTTGCAACATCTGAATATAAAATATTACTTCGAGCAGAATGAACATTGCTTCGAGATTTCCCAATCATAAGATTCACCCTGAAAACAAACACAGAGGACACGGATTTAAAGTGAACGACCTGTCGGTTATCATAAACCAATTTGTCAGGTATATCCATTCACCTGTTTCTCCGTGTCCTCTGCGTCTTTTATAGTGAGCAAGTTATCGGGATCGTATTTCTCTCCTCATAAACATGATATAAGAAATAGCGAAGCAAATAACCGTTGCCGCAATCAATCCGGTCAGTTGTGGCCATACAACTAAAAGACTTTGTCCCAATGGGAGCGGACTGGGGATAGCTCCCTGTACCTGTTCCATAGTCAATGGCCCCAAACTTCTGACAGAAGGCATCAATAATGTGGTGGTAGCTTCATTAAACAGTTCACTCGGTGCCAAACGCATCAACCCTAGAATAAACTTCTGATAACTGATAATCTGATAAGGTGATGCCATCTGTGACGGACTCAATCCTTTTGCCACCAAATTAACAATCATGGTATAGAATACGCTAAAAAACAGCCAAACGGCCACAGATGCTAATGCAGAAGTCGCTGCCTGACGGAAACGGAGCGAAAACAGAATAGCCAGATTCAACCAGAATGCTACATAAAAGATACTGGTAATAATGAAGAAAACAATTCTCCAAAACTCTTCTGCCGTAGGAGGAATACCAATAGCAATCAGCCCACATCCCATCACCAGAAAGCCCAATACAAACAACATGATACCTATCACAATCAAAGCAGCCACAAACTTCGCATTGATAATGCAATCGCGATGAATAGGCTGGGACAGCATACGGCTCAATGTTCCTTTATTTTGTTCGGAATTGACTGCATCAAATCCCAAAGCGATTCCCAATAGGGGCCCTAAGAAGTTAATAAACAGCACAAAAGAGGGGAGAGTCCCATCTGAAACCGTAAACAACTTCAAGAAAAGAAACGAACCGTCCGGATCATTAGGTTTGATGGCTTCACTAATATTGGTGAGTGCTGTATATAGCGACCCCATACAGGTAAGTGCTATAATACCTATTAGTATAATAAAACGCCAACTTTTGACATGATCGGAAATTTCCTTGTTGACGATAACCCAAAAAGGATGATTGACTTTATTCATGTCTTTCTCCTCCTTCCTCAAAATAATGGTTATAAATATCAGACAATTCCTGCTTCTTATCTTTCAATTCTGCCATATCAATCAAAGCAAGTAATTGGCCATTACTGAACAAACCTACCCGGTCGCACACTTTCTGTACCTGATCCAGATGATGGGAAGAGAAAAGCACTGTCAGTCCTTCTTCTTTACTCAACCAGCGAATCAGTTCGATAAATTCCTGAACACCTGCAGGGTCAATCCCTGAAGTCGGTTCATCGAGAATAATAATCTCCGGATTTTTAATAAGTACATCAGCCAATCCCAACCGCTGTCTCATACCACGAGAGTATTTCCCGGTCTTTTTGGCTAACTGATCTTCAAGGCCTACCCGCTTCATCAGTTCCATAGCCTTGGTTTTTGCCTCTTTATCAGAAATACCATTTAATCGCGCTGTATAGATCAAATTCTCCGGTCCTGTCATATCATCATAGAATCCTACATCTTCTGGCAAATACCCAATTTTCCTTTTTACTTCAATGGGGTGTGTAGTAGAATTGATTCCACAAATTTCAACTGTTCCCGAAGTAGGCTCTGTCAATCCCAACATCATTAAGATAGTAGTTGATTTTCCAGCGCCATTCGGCCCCAGCAATCCGAAGATTTCTCCTTTCCGGATATTCAGGCGAATATGATCTACAGCAGTGAAATTACCGTATTGTTTGGTCAAATCGGTAAGTACGATCACTTGTTCGCCCATAATTTACCTCCTTCCATATTTACGGAACAGATAGTAAACCACGCCGATGGTGGCAATAATGATAAGAACGCCTACCCATCCCCATATCATCGGAGTTTTTACTGCAACTCTGAACTGCGCATCGGCATTTACTTCAGGAGTTTTTGCCATGATGGTAGTCACATAGTCGCCTGGCAATGCTTTTTTAGAAGCTTTCAAAGTAGCCATAACCGTTGATGTCTCTCCGGCTTTTAGTGCATCGATTTTTGAAGGTTCGAAAGTTACTTCCCAGTCAGCAGGTTTATTGGCAGACAGCTGAATATCTTTCAGTAATGAAGAGCCTGTGTTTCTGACTTCCAGTTCTATTTTCTTTATATCACCTGCTGTGACATCTGTACTCAATAACCCACGGGGAGTAGTCAGTTCCATTTGATAAGAGCCGGTAACAACCACTTCCAGTTCCAATTCAGCGGAAGTGGTACCTGTAGCGGCGCGTACCGGAATTTTGTAACTGCCGGCTTCTACATTGGCAGGAGGAGTAATATCTATACTTACATTTTGAGTACTGTTGGCTTCCACTTGTGCAGAAGTGGCTTGCTTATAATTAGGTTTAAAAACTACATTCCAACCTCTGGGTGCATTAGCCATCAAAGCATATAGCTGCTGGTCGGCAGTCTGATTCTTTAAAGTGGCGCTGAAAGTGAAGGTTGATTTAGAATTTCCCTGCATGTTGGGTTGGTCGGTAGTAAATTCAGTCTGGTATGTTCCTTTTTGAGCAACCACCACATCCAATGGAAGTTTGGCGTTTCCGGCATATACCACAAAGTGATAATTACCTTTATTCACCTTTAATGGGACTTCGACTTTTAAATTGAAAGTCTTTTTCTCTTTGGGAAGTACCGATAGTTGGCTAAGGCTCCAGCCACCGGATTTCATTTCGTGTTTCCAACTGGCGGACAATCCGCTGACAGAAAGATTCGCATTCGTCAACTGGTCTGTGTTGTTGATAAGATCAATACTGTAGTCAATTGACGCTCCGGGAGATACGGAGATTTTTGTGTAAGGTGTGTACAGAATCACGCTCTTAGGTATTGAATCATTGGCGTGCGTGTAACTCATAGGGATCATCCCCAATAGAATAGCTAATAATAAAAAATAATTTGTTCTCATAGTCATACAAAAGTTCTTATGGTTGTTTAATATGAATATTGTCAAATTTGTGTGTGCAAAAATAAACGATGTATCTATTAGTAGTTTTAAAAGAATCCTAAAGAATCTAATTTCAGGAAGAAATTATAGTGACACTATCCCTATAGGATGGTGACGGTATCCTTTATATATAGTGACGCTATGTTAACTGGATAGCGTCACTATATTTTTTCGATTTTTTTTTCGGAAATTCTCAAAATTCCCAAATCTTTTCAGATTCTCCTCTCATCTTTGCATTATCAAATTAATAATAATAGTAAAAACCAATATTAAAAAACAACGATTATGAAAAAGTTAGTATTCTTATTAGTGTGTCTTTTCACTTTGCAAACAGTAGCTCGTGCAGATGACGACAAACCAATCCAGGTAACTCAAATGCCACAACCGGCACAGCAGTTTATCAAACAGCATTTTGCCGACAGCAAAGTAGCATTAGCCAAAATGGAGAGTGATTTCTTTTATAAAAGTTATGAAGTGATTTTCACGAATGGCGATAAAGTGGAGTTTGACAACAAAGGCAACTGGGAAGAAGTGAACTGCAAATATAGTTTTGTACCTACAGCAATTATTCCGGCAGCTATTCAGAAATACGTAACGACCAATTATCCTGATGCTAAAATTCTAAAAATTGAGAGAGATAAGAAAGATTATGAAGTAAAACTGTCCAACCGTACGGAACTGAAGTTTGACCTGAAATTTAATTTGATTGATATTGATTTCTAAATCTATTTAAATTGAACAAAGATGAAGCTAAAGATTTATACACTTTTACTGGCACTAAGCGTCACATGGAGTCTACAAAGTTGCGACAACGATGACGATGGTTCAATAGCTGTTCCTGCCGAACTTCAAAGTGCATTCTCATCCAAATTCCCTAATGCTGCAAATGTGAAGTGGGAAACTAAGTCCGGATATTATGTAGCAGATTTCTATGACGGATATGAAGCATCTGCATGGTTCACCCAAGATGGTAAATGGCAAATGACAGAAACGGACATTCCTTACAATGCATTACCACAAGCAGTAAAAACGTCTTTTGAGAGCAGCGAATATGCCTCATGGAAGCGGGATGATATAGACAAACTGGAACGGACAGGCGTTGAAACTGTTTTCGTAATTGAAGTCGAAAAACAGAATCAGGAGGTAGATTTGTATTATTCTGCTGATGGAACTCTGATTAAAAGCATTGTAGACACTGATAATGATAACACCGAACATCTTCCTGTACAATTGACTGAAGCTATGAAAAACTTCATCAATGAAAAGTATCCGAATGCAAGAATCATGGAAGTAGACGTTGAGGATGATAGGAATGATTGGGATTTCGGATATACAGAGGTAGATATCATTCATAATGGAATCTCAAAAGATGTATTGTTCAACCAGACTGGAAATTGGTATTCTACTTCATGGGAAATACGTCAGAATGAATTGCCTGAAGCAGTAAACAATACTCTCAATAATCAATATGGAGAATATCGTTTTGACGAAGCGGAGTATATTGAAAAAGCAGATGGTAGCATATATTATCGAATTGAACTTGAGAAGGGGAATGTAGATAAAGTAGTAAACATAGGCGAGAACGGTACTGTCCTTTCATAGGCCAAAGTGTATAATTCTGAAACCTAATTCTCACAAACAACAAACGATGACATTATTCCTGGTGGATATGTCATCGTTTATTGTTTTTTACTGTTCCTGTGCACGTTCTCTTTTCACTGCCGATTTAGCAGTTTTATCAGTGATGCTGTCTGTTTGTTGCGGTTTCACCTTTTCAGCTTCTTCCCGTTTCCGTTTATTGCGTAACCGCCATTTATTCCAGAAATATAGATCACTCCATTTATTGAAATCCTTTTTATACATAATACCTACACCTTGCGTAGTCAAATTTGTTTTTGTGTAATAACGGTCATTTGTCTCATTATAAGCCTTCAAACGGATATCTCCCGAACGGGTAATCAGCCATTCTGCTTCAAAGTCTCCTACAAAGTTAGTATTAGCCATCGGATTATCCCGATAACCGAAGTTTCCGTTTATCAATAAACGGTTATTCAATAATTGTCCCGACAAAATACCTTCTACTTCCATATCTGTCCAACCCTTATCACCCGTACTCAAATTCGTACCGATATTCCAGTTATTCGTTTCAAAGACCTGTGAAAGTGCATTGTTCAACTGGCCGGAGAGAGTAGATGAGAGCACCGATGACATCACATTCGAATTCTGATTATTATTACGGGCATCTTCTGTATAGAACTTGCCAATACCCAGCAAATAAAGAATCTGCATATTCATTTGCTCTTCCGTACTGATATAATTACGTACCAATGTTTGTATTTCATCTCTTTCATTCGGAAGCTCAATACCCAGTTTGATAGTCGGTCGTACCAGCATACCACTTAAATTCATGATACAATTTACACGCACATTGGGTTGTTGTATAATAGCCGAAGCATCCGGTATCAAATCATTCAAAGAGGCAGAGTTCACTGTATATGAAGCTTGTATGTCCATATTAGCATCCAAAGGTGCACCATTGAACGTTATTGTACTTCCATCTTTGATAATAAAGTCTTTACGAATCACTTCCTGCAAACTAAATTTATATACTCCTTGATTGATCCGGTAATTACCGAACATTTTCACATCGCCCTTATTATAAAATTCCGTCCGGATATTTCCCGTACCTTTTCCGCTGATATAATCTCCGGCAATAGGGTCCATAATGATTCGCATGGTGGCATCGGGAGTTGCATCCACGAGAATGTTCAAACGGATATCTGTTTTCTGCTCTTCCTCCTCCTGACGTTTTTGCTGTATTTGTTCGTAATATGAAATTACTTGAACAGAATCCTGGATAGTACGACGAGGTGTTTTATCCACGAATTTGATAAACTGATTGCTAGTAGCCGATGCTACACTACCATTAATATAGGTAAAGGTAGTATTTCGATTTGTAGTCATGGCCACATTTACGTCGAGCCCCTGTATGGCGTTTCCAGAGAGCAATACATTCCCGGTACCATATACCGTACCATAGAAAGGCATATCTGTCGATTCTTTTGTGTTCATCACAAGCATATTATTTGCCTGTATCTCGAAACGATAGTTTAGGTTCTTAAAATGCTGGAAATGCAAATATCCATTCATTCTCCCCGAATGCCCTTCCATATCAGAGATATGTATATTATTAAATGTCAATCCAGTAGGAGCCAAATGAATAGTATCTTTTACCGCAAAATGCGTGTTTAAAATATCAAAATTCATAGATGCGTCTGTCATAACCGCACCATCCAGGTTCAATCCTTTAAATTTTCCATAGAAATGTACTTTTCCTGTTCCTCGCCCTTTAATATCATTGGCAATAGACTTCATATAATGTTCGAGGAATTTCAGATTCAATTCATTTGCTTCAATATTTAAATCAAGTCCGCTCTCGGGTTTTAATGGATAAATAATACCCGTGACACGCGACGGAGAGGGAGATATATCCTGAATGGATGCATCCAACCGGATACCTCTGTTTTCATTATCCCACTCACCATATATATCCAGTTCACCCAAACGACCGTGATTGAGTGAGAAATTCTTTATAAATAAACGGGTATTCATGATAGGCTTTTTAAGCACTCCGCTTGCATAAGCCGTTCCTGTTGCATCGCCCTCAAAATTTACATCGTCGGATATACTTGCAATATCAAATACATATCCCATATTTATATCCTTTAGATCAACCTTTACAGTATCTTTAGGATTCTCGGAAAGCCGGCCGTTAATACGTACATACCTATCCTGATGACTAAAATAGAAATTATTCACATCCACTCGTCCGGAATCGACCACCACCTGCGAAGGATGTATCTTCCAGAGAGTATCATTTAAAATAACATCAGTAGGCTTCACATCCACCATCGCTTTCAACAATGACTTTTCTCCGCTTGTACGTAGAAATTTGGCAACAGCTGCTAATTTCCCGCTATATGTTGCTGCAGCATTATTTCCCCAATCCAAAGTCGTACTGACATTGTCATCTTTAGCTTGTGCATCCAGAGATAGATTGACTGCTCCTTTCTTTTTCAAATTAGTCAGACGAACCCGTGCACGAATATGATCTGCCGGATTCTCGCACAGAATCATACCTGACTCAATATAGTTGTTCTTATATTGCAGACGGGGAAAATATCCCTCTACACGCAAGCGTTGTAAAGCATCATTAAAATATCCCTTCAACGTAGAATGAGTATACACCGTTAACGGTATATCAAATATCGTAGATAAAATGTCCGTATTATATATATGTATATCAAACAAAAAGTTATTATGGGTTTCAATCGGCTTTTTGGGAGGTAATATCAAAGACGGCACATATTTCCGCATAATATTCAGAATACTGGCAGGTAATGTGTGATATTGGAATTTTCCCTCTATGCTTGCTTTCAGGAATTCGGAAGTCAATCTAAGCTGATTTTCTCCATTTTGTTTGGTTGCCCGGATATTCATATTCTGCATGAAATATGCTTTATCCGGAGCCGTAAATTCCAAGCTATCCACATTGATTTCTCCAATCATCTCATCCACTGACCCACCTGTAAAATTAGCTTTCAGTTTTAAAGAGAACTCTGCATCAGGATATTTGGTCGTAAGATTCAAATCATGTGGGCGTACTTTATTGACTACTGCAAGAAAATTAAAAGTAGGAACTTTAGATGCAATATTTACGTCTCCATTCAAATAAATAGAGCCATTAGGATCATCCAACGCTATCTTTCCATTAAATCCTCCTTGTTTGTATTCTCCGTCCAGTGTGATATTCTCATATCTATATCTGCTATAATCTATCGAAGCAATCAGTCCTTTCAATTCTACGGCAGGCAAATGGTCAGCAATATGCCGGCCATGTACATCCAGATTGAAAGTAATTTCTCCCAATTCCTCATTATCCAATAATTTACCTAGTTGAAAGTCCTCTGTTTTGACAGCTCCGGAATACGCAAATAATCCTTTTGTCTTATCAGAACTCAATTTTAAGTCGGTCTTTACATTTCCAAGACTCGTTTGTAATTGCCCATAAGTAACTAAGTCCGTGAAGTATCCCGAAATTTCTCCCTGGAAACTCACGTTTCCCAAACGTTCGAGAAGAGGAGGAACTCCATTATAATTATGGCTCAAATTACGCACTAAAAAACCGACTCCGCGCGTATTGGCCGAAAGTTCGGAAAGGGTTCCATATACATACGCATCTTGTGGACGCGATAAGTCCTGAAGCGATACATCTCCTCGCAGACGGAACTGGCGGTCATCGGCTGTAATCTCCAGATGCGAACAAGTCAACTGATCCACAGTTCCCTTCACCTCCATGTCCAACGTCACCGGTTCCTTGAAATGCGAGAGGATAGGGACAAAAGGGGAAATATCTTTTAAAGTAACTTGCGATGGCAAAGTACGGAAAGAGAAATGCACTTGTTCTGTAAAACGGTCAAAAGCTTTCAAACTATCATACTCCAAATGAATGGTATCGAGCTTGAGAGAGGTTTCGGGCAATTCTATTGTAAAATTATCAATGTTTGTCTGCTTGTTATTGGCAACCAGTTTCAAACTCATTTTTTTCAAAGAGAAGCCGGATGCTTTTTCATCAAGGCTCAATCGCTTGATCCCTAAATTCAAAGAGTCCTTACTTAATGCCTTCAGCGATATATTAGCGATGATATTTTGAAGCTGAATATGCTTAGCGTTAAATTTCCCCGGTGTTTCTTCTTCCGACAACACATGATAAGACATCCTTCCACGACGAATCAGGATGGAATTAATACGCAAATCAAGGGAGTTTTCTTTCTTCACGGTATCTTTGGAAGCAAAAGCATCCAAAACAAACTTAAAATTAGGAGGGGAATCCGGAGTCTCTTTCCGGAGATTGATATTAAATCCGAAAAGCTGGACACTGCTAATGGATATCTTTCCTTTAAAAAAGGGCATAATATCGAACTTGGCAGACAAACGTGTGACTTTGAGCATTTCCTGACCACTCTGATCGTCAAGTAATACATCATCAATAATAATACGGTTCAATAGACCGATATTAATTCTACCAATTACTACCTTTGTATTTAAAACTTCGGAAAGTTCTTCAGCTACAAATACACTCATTGCTTGCTGAATGTTTGGTATATTCAGCAAAACAATAGTCCCGATATATACTCCCAGTACAATACCTACTACCCAGCGTACAGTCTTTTTCAGCGTTCTGATATGCGATAACTTTTATTTTGCGAACAAAAATATAAAATAGTTCGTTACGAATCGTAGTTTTATGATTACTTTTGCACCGTTTAATAGTTTAAATACTTATGAGTGCAATAATTTTAGGAATTGAATCCTCCTGTGACGATACGTCGGCAGCCGTAATCAAGGATGGTTATTTGCTGTCAAATGTGGTATCAAGTCAAGCCGTACATGAAGCATACGGCGGAGTAGTACCCGAGTTGGCTTCACGGGCACACCAACAAAACATCGTACCGGTAGTACATGAAGCATTAAAACGTGCCGGCGTCACCAAAGAAGAGTTGAGCGCAGTAGCTTTCACTCGCGGACCGGGATTGATGGGGTCTTTGCTTGTTGGAGTCTCCTTTGCAAAAGGATTCGCTCGTTCTTTAAACATTCCAATGATTGATGTTAATCATTTGACCGGACATGTTTTAGCTCATTTTATTAAAGCAGAAGGAGAAGAGGAGAGGCAACCTGTTTACCCATTTCTCTGTTTGCTGGTATCCGGAGGAAATTCACAAATCATACTGGTCAAAGCCTATAATGATATGGAGATTCTTGGACAGACTATTGACGATGCCGCAGGTGAAGCTATTGATAAATGCTCTAAGGTGATGGGACTTGGTTATCCCGGCGGACCGATCATTGACAAACTGGCTCGTCAGGGAAATCCGAAAGCTTTTACATTCAGCAAACCGCATATCCCTGGTCTGGATTACAGTTTCAGTGGATTGAAAACTTCCTTTTTATATTCATTACGCGACTGGTTAAAGGAAGATCCCGATTTCATAGAGCACCATAAAGTAGATCTTGCAGCATCATTGGAGGCTACTGTAGTGGATATTCTGATGGACAAATTACGAAAAGCCGCTAAAGAATATAAGATTAATGAAATAGCTGTGGCCGGAGGAGTTTCTGCAAATAATGGATTGCGTAATGCTTTCCGGGAACATGCCGAGAAATATGGCTGGAACATTTTTATCCCTAAATTCAGTTATACGACTGATAATGCAGCCATGATCGCCATTACCGGATATTTCAAATATCTGGATAAGGACTTTTGTTCTATTGATCTTCCGGCTTATTCTCGTGTGACATTATAATTGGGTATACCTTATTATATATAATAGGATAAAAACTAAGAAGTATGTTTGCCGAAATAATAACCATTGGCGACGAACTGTTGATAGGACAGGTTGTCGACACTAATTCAGCCTGGATGGGGCAAGAATTAAATAAAATAGGCATCGAGGTTCTTCGTATTGTTTCAATCCGTGATCGGGAAAAGGAAATCTTGGATGCGATTGATAATGCGATGGAAAGGGTGAATATTGTTTTAGTAACCGGAGGACTCGGACCTACCAAAGACGATATCACCAAACAAACTTTATGCAAATACTTTCATACGGAACTGGTTTTCAGCGAAGAAGTATTCGAAAACGTAAAACGGGTACTGGCAGGGAAAATCCCAATGAATGCACTCAACAAAAGCCAGGCAATGGTTCCGAAAGATTGTACTGTGATAAATAATCCTGTAGGAAGTGCTTCTGTCAGCTGGTTCGAAAGAGATGGAAAGGTACTTGTTTCCATGCCGGGCGTTCCGCAAGAGATGACTGCCGTAATGACAGAAAGTGTATTACCTAAACTGCACGAGAGATTTCAAACGGATGTGATTATGCATCAAACATTTCTTGTACAACACTATCCGGAATCCGTATTGGCAGAAAAACTGGAACCGTGGGAGAGTGCTCTGCCAGAATGTATCAAATTGGCATATTTGCCTAAGCTGGGGATTATTCGTCTTAGACTGACGGGGCGCGGACAAAACAGGGAAGAAGTAAAAGTTCTTCTTGAACGTGAAAAGGTAAAATTAGAGGAAATACTTGGTGAAGACATTTTCAGTGAAGAAGATACGCCTTTGGAAGTTATAGTCGGTGAACTTTTAAAAAAGAAGAAATTGACCGTTTCCACCGCAGAAAGTTGTACCGGAGGCAGTATTGCCGCACGTTTGACCTCCATTGCCGGTAGTTCTGAATATTTTAACGGAAGCGTAGTAGCCTATTCAAATGAAGTAAAAATGGGACTTTTACACGTTTCCTCCGAGACATTGGAGCAACATGGGGCCGTCAGCGAAGAAACTGTGATTGAAATGGTAAAAGGTGCGATGAAAGCACTAAAAACCGATTGCGCCGTTGCTACTTCAGGGATAGCAGGCCCTGGAGGGGGTACTCCCGAGAAGCCGGTGGGAACTGTTTGGATAGCTGCTGGTTATAAAAACGAAATTCGTACTTACAAACAGGAAACGAACCGCGGAAGAAGCATGAATATCGAAAGAGCAGGCAATAATGCACTATTAATGCTCCGTGATTTACTCAAATAAAGAAAAATAGGTGCCTGGAAGTGAATTATTTTAGGAAATTCTTGTTTTATACGGATAAAAGTGCTTACTTTGCGTCCTGTTTGAAAGAAGTATAGATATAAAACTATAAAAATAAGATAGAAATGTCGAAGATTTGTCAAATTACCGGAAAGAAAGCCATGATTGGCAACAATGTTTCACACTCAAAGAGAAGAACAAAAAGAACCTTTGATTTGAACTTGTTTAACAAAAAGTTCTATTATGTAGAACAAGATTGTTGGATCAGCCTTAGCATTTGTGCTAACGGGTTGCGTATTATCAACAAAAAAGGACTGGATGCTGCGCTGACTGAAGCAGTGGCTAAAGGTTATTGTGATTGGAAAAGCATTAAAGTAATCGGCTAAACGTAGAGGAGAAAACTTACAATGGCAAAGAAAGCAAAAGGTAACAGAGTGCAAGTGATTCTGGAATGTACAGAACACAAAGACAGTGGAATGCCGGGAACATCTCGTTATATCACAACTAAGAACAGAAAGAATACTACAGAAAGACTTGAGTTGAAAAAATACAACCCGATTCTGAAGAGAGTAACAGTACACAAGGAAATTAAATAATAAAGTAGTATAACCCATGGCAAAGAAAACAGTAGCAAGTTTGCACGAAGGTTCTAAAGAAGGTCGTGCTTATACCAAGGTTATCAAAATGGTAAAATCTCCGAAAACTGGAGCATACGTTTTTGATGAACAAATGGTTCCTAATGAAAAAGTACAAGACTTTTTCAAAAAATAATCGAAATAGCATATACGCTATAACTGCAAAATCCTCTCATTGGCGAACAATGAGGGGATTTTTTATTGCTTCTTTTTTTACTTTTCCAATCCTTTGTTATATCTTTGTAGCAAATGTATTATACAAACAAGTGTAAATATGGGATTTTTTAGTTTTTTTTCAAAGGAGAAGAAGGAAACTTTAGATAAAGGATTATCTAAAACCAAAGAGAGCGTATTCAGTAAAATAGCTCGTGCTGTGGCTGGCAAGTCAAAAGTAGACGATGAAGTATTAGATAATCTGGAAGAAGTACTGATTACATCTGACGTAGGTGTAGAAACAACTTTAAATATTATCAAGCGCATCGAAAAACGTGCTGCTGCAGATAAGTATGTAAATACTCAGGAACTGAATCTTATATTACGTGACGAAATAGCAGCTTTACTTACTGAAAATAATTCGGATGATGTAGCTGATTTCGACGTACCCATCGCAAGAAAACCTTATGTCATTATGGTTGTGGGAGTAAATGGGGTAGGTAAAACTACAACCATTGGTAAACTGGCTTATCAATTCAAGAAAGCAGGTAAATCCGTTTACTTGGGAGCCGCTGACACTTTCCGCGCTGCAGCTGTGGAACAGCTAATGATTTGGGGAGAGCGGGTAGGAGTTCCCGTAGTTAAACAGAAAATGGGAGCAGATCCCGCATCTGTGGCTTATGACACTCTTAGTTCGGCCGTTGCTAATAACGCAGATGTGGTTATTATTGATACAGCCGGTCGTCTGCACAATAAGGTAGGCTTAATGAACGAACTGACCAAAATTAAGAATGTGATGAAAAAGGTAGTGCCTGATGCACCGGATGAAGTTTTATTGGTACTGGACGGTTCCACCGGACAAAATGCATTTGAGCAAGCCAAACAATTTACTTTGGCGACGGAAGTTACCGCTATGGCCATCACTAAGCTTGATGGAACCGCTAAAGGTGGTGTTGTGATTGGTATTTCCGATCAATTCAAGATTCCTGTTAAGTATATCGGACTAGGCGAAGGCATGGAAGACCTGCAGGTATTCCGTAAAAATGAATTCGTTGATTCCTTGTTTGGAGAAAATGCATGAAAAGAAAAACAATAGATATTATTACTTTAGGATGTTCTAAAAATCTGGTTGACTCCGAGCAGCTAATGCGCCAATTGGAGGAAGTCGGATACAGCGTAACTCATGACACTGAAAATCCGCAAGGGGAAATTGCGGTAATCAATACATGTGGGTTCATTGGTGATGCCAAAGAAGAATCCATTAATATGATTCTGGAGTTCGCTGAAAGAAAAGAAGAAGGGGATTTAAAGAAACTTTTCGTGATGGGTTGTCTTTCCGAACGCTATCTCAAGGAACTAGCTGTTGAGATACCGCAGGTAGACAAATTTTACGGGAAGTTTAATTGGAAGGAGCTTTTGCAGGACTTGGGAAAGGTCTATCACGATGAATTATATATCGAACGGACATTGACAACTCCTCAGCATTATGCTTACCTGAAAATTTCAGAAGGATGTGATCGCAAATGTTCTTATTGTGCTATTCCCATTATTACAGGACACCATATTTCCAAGCCAATAGAAGAAATTCTGGACGAAGTACGATACCTGGTATCGCAAGGCGTGAAGGAATTTCAGGTGATCGCACAAGAATTGACTTATTATGGGATCGACCGGTATAAAAAACAAATGCTTCCGGAATTGATTGAGCGTATTTCTGATATACCCGGGGTGGAATGGATTCGCTTGCATTATGCTTATCCAGCACATTTTCCTACAGATTTATTCCGGGTTATGCGCGAACGTGACAATGTATGCAAATACATGGACATTGCCCTTCAGCACATCAGTGACAATATGTTGAAGTTAATGCGCCGACAAGTGAGCAAAGAGGATACTTACCAATTGATCGAACAATTCCGTAAAGAAGTGCCGGGCATTCACTTGAGGACGACTTTAATGGTAGGACATCCCGGAGAAACTGAGGAAGACTTCGAAGATCTCAAAGAATTTGTACGTAAAGTACGTTTTGATCGAATGGGTGCTTTCGCATATTCCGAAGAAGAAGGTACTTATGCTGCAGAAACATACGAAGATTCTATTCCACAAGAGGTTAAACAAGCCCGACTTGATGAATTGATGGATATCCAGCAAGGTATTTCGGCAGAGTTAAGTGTAGAAAAGATCGGTAAACAGATGAAAGTTATCATCGATCGTCTGGAAGGAGATTATTATATCGGACGGACAGAATTTGATTCACCGGAAGTAGATCCGGAAGTATTGATTGATCGTTCAGAGAGAGAACTTAAGATCGGACAGTTTTATCAGGTAGAAGTGGTGAATGCGGACGATTTTGATTTATATGCAAAGATTATAAATGACTATGAATAATAAGGAATTTACATCCGAACTAGCGGAAAGATTGGGATACACAATCAAGGATACTTCCGAATTGATGAATTCTTTGTTGTCCAGTATGACACAAGAATTGGAAGAAGGTAATGTGATTGCAATTCAAGGATTCGGTTCTTTTGAAGTGAAAAAGAAAGCGGAACGGATTTCAATCAACCCGGCAAGCAAACAACGCATGCTGGTTCCACCTAAATTGGTGTTATCGTATAGACCTAGCAATACATTGAAAGATAAGTTTAAATAAATATTTCCCGTTATGAATGAAAGACTAACAATTCAAGACCTTACTGACTTATTGGCAGCCAAACATAGCATGACCAAGAAAGACGCCGAAGCGTTTGTTAAAGAGTTTTTCCTCTTGATAGAACAAGCCTTGGAGAACGAAAAGACTGTAAAAATCAAAGGATTGGGAACTTTCAAACTTATTGATGTAGATAGCCGGGAAAGTGTCAATGTCAACACAGGAGAGCGTTTCCAGATAAAAGGACATACGAAAGTCTCATTTTCTCCGGATACAAATCTAAGGGATACGATAAATAAACCTTTTGCACACTTTGAGACTGTTGTATTGAATGAAAATACAATTCTGGAAGATACTCCGATAGAAGAGACTGAGGAAGAAGAAACAGGAGAGGAAGCGTCAGCACAGGCAGTCTTGAATGAGATGGGTGATGACTCTGAAACTACTGTGATAGAAGAAAATGAAGGTACTGATGATGGTCTTTCGGAAGAAGAGCCGATTCAGGAAGAGCAAATAGCCAGTCAGCCACTTGTGGAAGAGTCCATTGAAAAACCTGCTATTACTGAGGAATCTGCAATTGCGCAGGAATCGACAGAACAGACGTCTCCTAAAGAGCCCGAAGAAGCCATTACAGAGACTGATATCGAAGAAAAGGTAGAACAGCTGGAAGATGAAGAGGTTCCGGAAGAGGAAGTGATAATCGATGAGCAGCAAGCAGCATCTATAGAAGAAGAAAAAGAAGAGATCACTGCCGAAAAGATTATAGAACAAGAGCTTCTAAAAGCAAATCTACAACCTGTGACTCCCATAGTGCCTCCTGCTGAAAAAGAAACGATAAAACCGGTCCAACCGGAACAAGTATCTCAACCGGTTTCTAAAAAGACAGCCCCAGTGAAGGAAAAATCTCCTGTACCTTATTTAATAGCTGTTATTGTAGTCGTTTTGTTATTATGCGGAGGTGTCATTCTTTTTATTTATTATCCGGATTTATTCTCTTCTTCATCTGACAAGAATGCACTGGATATGCCGCCTGTGACCACTCAACCCGTTCAACCGGAAGCGCAGCTTTCTGATACGATTGCACATAAGGATACCACAAAGGTAATAACGCCTGATGTATCCAAAGTCGCTACCACGACACAACCGGTTGCCAAAAAAGAAGAAGCTATTCCTGTCAAAGCAGAACCTCAAACGGTTACACAACAACCTGCTACTTCTGCCTATCTGGATTCAGCATCTTATAAGATTACGGGAACCAAGACAAAATATACAATCAAAGAAGGAGAAACTTTGACTAGGGTTTCCTTGCGTTTTTATGGTACAAAGGCAATGTGGCCATACATTGTGAAACACAATCCGAAGGTTATTAAGAACCCCAACAATGTACCGTATGGCACAACTATTGAAATACCGGAACTTACAAAAGAATAAGTAGTTATAATCCATTCACCCGACCATGCAAATCCTGTATTGGTCGGGTGAAGTGTTATGGATGTACAAAAGCGTATGAAAGTACCTTAATCTAAAGATTTCGCATTGTTTTTTAATAAAAATTAGTTGCAATCGTTAATTATATGGCGTACTTTTGGGGCAAAATAAAAAGCCTTATGACACAGGCAAGGCTTACATAAAATTAATGGGATTTAAATAATAAAATATTAAGTATTTATGGCTGAATCAATTGATATCCGCGAGCTAAATGAGCGGATTGAAAGACAAAGTGCTTTCGTTACCAATCTTACGACAGGTATGGACCAAATCATTGTTGGTCAGAAACATTTGGTTGAATCACTGCTTATCGGATTACTTTCCGATGGCCACGTCCTCTTGGAAGGTGTGCCTGGTTTGGCGAAAACTTTGGCTATTAAGACACTCGCTTCTCTGATTGATGCGAAATATAGCCGTATCCAGTTTACGCCGGACTTATTGCCTGCAGACGTTATCGGTACAATGGTTTACAGTCAGAAAGATGAATCTTTTAAAGTGCAGCGCGGACCTATTTTCGCAAACTTTGTATTAGCTGATGAAATTAACCGTGCTCCTGCAAAAGTACAAAGTGCTTTGCTGGAAGCAATGCAGGAACGTCAGGTTACTATTGGTAAAGAAACATTCATGTTACCGGAACCTTTCCTTGTATTGGCAACTCAGAACCCTATCGAACAGGAAGGTACTTATCCGCTTCCTGAAGCACAGGTTGACCGTTTCATGCTGAAAGTAGTCATTGATTATCCGAAGTTGGAAGAAGAAAAATTGATTATTCGTCAGAATATCAATGGTGAGAAGTTCAATGTGAAACCTATTCTAAGAGCGGATGAAATTATTGAAGCACGTAAGGTTGTTCGTCAAGTCTATCTGGATGAGAAGATCGAGCGTTATATTGTAGATATCGTATTTGCAACTCGTTTCCCAGAAAAATATGACCTCAAGGAACTGAAAGATATGATCGGATTCGGAGGTTCACCTCGTGCGTCTATCAATCTGGCCTTAGCTGCTCGTACGTATGCATTCATCAAACGTCGCGGCTATGTTATTCCGGAAGATGTACGTGCTGTAGCACATGATGTTCTTCGTCACCGTATCGGATTGACATACGAAGCTGAAGCTAACAACATGACTTCGGACGAAATCATCAGTAAGATTCTGAATAAGGTTGAAGTGCCCTAATTTGTAGTTATAATACAGTCAATAAGTAGTCATAAGTATCTATGCATGACTACTTAACTACCTACTAATTAACTACTGTATAAATGGAAACAAGTGAAATACTAAAAAAAGTTCGCCAAATTGAAATAAAGACACGAGGATTGTCTAACAATATCTTTGCAGGCCAGTATCATTCGGCTTTCAAAGGTAGGGGTATGTCATTTTCGGAAGTCCGTGAATATCAATTCGGTGATGATATACGTGACATAGACTGGAATGTGACTGCGCGCTTCAATAAACCTTATGTGAAGGTGTTTGAAGAAGAACGTGAACTGACAGTTATGTTAATGGTTGATGTTTCCGGAAGTTTGGAATTTGGTACGATCAAGCAGCTAAAGAAAGATATGGTGACGGAAATCGCTGCTACTCTTGCTTTCTCTGCCATCCAGAATAATGATAAAATAGGTGTGATTTTCTTTTCAGACCGGATAGAGAAGTTTATTCCTCCCAAGAAAGGACGTAAACATATCTTATATATTATCCGTGAATTGATTGATTTCCAACCGGAAAGCCGTCGCACAAATATTCGTCTTGCCTTGGAATATTTGACAAACGTAATGAAAAGACGTTGCACTGCATTTATCTTATCAGATTTTATTGACCAGGAAAGCTTTAAGAATGCGCTGACCATTGCTAACAGGAAACATGATGTAGTAGCATTGCAAGTATACGACAGGAGAGTCAGTGATCTCCCTCCAGTGGGACTGATGCGAATCAAAGATGCAGAAACTGGACATGAACAATGGATTGACACCTCTTCCAAAGCTGTACGCCGGGCACATCGCGACTGGTGGATACAAAAGCAGACTGAACTGAACGATACTTTTACCAAAAGCAACGTAGATGCTGTATCCGTCAGAACCGATCAGGATTACGTAAAGGCATTGTTGAATTTATTTGCCAAACGAAATTAATGGAATCAAAGATGAATAGAAATATTATTCTGATAGCATTATTAGGTCTATTGTTTGTCAGTAAAGCAGTAGCGCAGTCTGTTACAGTAGAAGCAAAAATTGATTCACTGCAGATACTGATCGGCGAACAGGCGAAAGTGCAATTGCAAGTAGCCATGGATGCCAAACAGCGTGCTATTTTTCCTGCTTACACTGATACACTGGTAAGAGGTGTGGAAATTATAGAAACAGTCAAACCAGATACACAATTCCTGAATGATCGTCAGCGGATGGTGATTACGCAGGAGTACATTATCACTTCTTTTGACTCTGCTCTATATTATCTGCCGCCAATGCCGGTTACTGTAGATGGGAAAGTGTACAACTCCAAAGCTTTGGCATTAAAAGTATATTCAATGCCGGTTGACACCTTACATCCGGACCAGTTCTTCGGACAAAAACCTGTGATGAAAGCTCCTTTCGCATGGGAAGACTGGTATGGATTGATCGCTTGTTCATTCCTGGCTTTACCTTTGCTTGGCCTGCTGATCTATCTGATTGTTCGTATACGTGATAATAAACCGATTATCCGTAAAATTAAAGTTGAACCTAAATTGCCGCCACATCAGGCTGCAATGAAAGAGATAGAACGTATCAAGACAGAGAAGGTATGGCAGAAAGGGCAATCGAAGGAGTATTATACCGAACTTACCGATGCTATTCGTACATATATTAAGGACCGTTTCGGATTTAATGCATTGGAAATGACTTCTTCTGAAATAATCGATCAGTTGCTGGAAATGAATGATAAAGAAGCCATATCAGACCTAAAACTATTGTTCCAGACTGCTGATTTAGTGAAGTTCGCCAAGCATAATCCTCAGATGAATGAAAACGATGCCAATTTGATTAATGCCATTGATTTTATCAATGAGACCAAACAGCCGGAAGAGGAAAATCAGAAACCGCAACCAACGGAAATCACAATCATTGAGAAACGCTCTTTACGTGTTAAAGCTATGCTGATTTGTGGAATTGCATTGTTATCTGCAGCATTGATCGGTACCTTTATATATATAGGTCTACAGTTATACAATCTTTTTGTATAAAGGATGTATAGCTTAATACTAAATAGTAAACTGTTAAATCATAAATAAAATGGTTTTTGCCAATATTGAATATCTGTTTTTGCTATTATTGCTTATACCGTATATTGTATGGTATATCCTGAAGCAAAAGAAAAGTGAAGCAACTCTTCAAATTTCAGATGCCCGGGTATATGCACATACACCTAAAAGTTATAAGAATTATTTGTTGCATGTTCCATTTCTATTACGCTGCCTTGCTTTAGTACTGGTTATTTTGGTTCTTGCACGCCCGCAAACTACTAATAAGTGGCAGAACAGTGAGATAGAAGGAATTGATATTATGCTGGCTATCGACGTTTCTACCAGTATGCTGGCTGAAGACTTGAAGCCGAACAGACTGGAAGCTGCTAAAGACGTAGCTGCAGAGTTTATCAATGGACGTCCCAATGATAATATCGGTATTACATTATTTGCAGGAGAAACTTTCACCCAATGTCCGTTGACTGTAGACCATGCTGTACTGTTGGATATGATACATAATATCAAATGTGGTCTTATCACTGACGGTACTGCTGTCGGTATGGGTATTGCAAATGCTGTAACCCGCTTAAAAGATAGCAAAGCGAAATCCAAAGTTATTATCCTATTGACGGATGGTACTAATAACAAGGGAGATATTTCGCCTATGACAGCGGCAGAAATAGCAAAAAGCTTTGGTATTCGTGTATATACCATCGGAGTAGGTACCAATGGAATGGCTCCTTATCCTTATCCAGTCGGAAATACGGTGCAATATGTAAGTATGCCGGTAGAAATTGATGAAAAGACATTGACAGAGATCGCCGGAACGACAGATGGTAACTATTTCCGGGCTACGAGCAACTCGAAGCTTAAAGAAGTATATGAAGAAATTGATAAACTGGAAAAGACGAAACTGAATGTAAAAGAGTATAGTAAGCGGGACGAAGAATATCATTGGTTTGCTTTAGCAGCTTTTCTCTGTGTCTTGTTGGAAGTACTATTACGTAATTCGGTACTCAAGAAAATTCCATAAGGATGTTTGTCAATCGTTATTTGCCAATCATAAAATAGTAAGAAGATGTTTCGATTTGGAGAACCTACATATTTATATTTATTGCTGCTATTACCTTTTTTAGCAGCTTTCTACTTGTATTCCAATTACAAGAGGAGAAAGAATATCCGACGTTTCGGAGATCCGACTTTGTTGGCTCAGTTAATGCCTGACGTATCCAAATATCGTCCGGATGTAAAATTCTGGATTATTTTTGTTGCTATTGGTTTGTTCTCCGTATTACTGGCACGCCCTCAATTCGGTTCAAAACTGGAAACGGTTAAACGCAAGGGAGTAGAGGTAATTATTGCTTTGGACATTTCAAACTCTATGTTAGCGCAGGATGTACAGCCTAGCCGTTTAGAAAAAGCAAAAAGATTAATATCCAGGTTAGTAGATGAGCTTGATAATGATAAGGTAGGTATGATTGTATTTGCCGGTGACGCTTTTACACAGCTGCCAATTACAAGTGACTATATTTCTGCTAAGATGTTCTTAGAATCCATTAGTCCTTCGTTGATTTCTAAACAGGGTACAGCTATTGGGGAAGCAATCAATCTGGCAGCCCGTAGTTTCACTCCGCAAGAAGGGGTAGGACGGGCCATTATTGTTATTACTGATGGTGAAAATCATGAAGGTGGTGCAGTGGAAGCTGCCAAAGCTGCGGCAGAAAAGGGTATTCAAGTAAGTGTATTGGGAGTAGGTATGCCTGATGGCGCTCCAATACCGGTGGAAGGAACGAATGATTACCGCCGCGACCGGGAAGGTAATGTGATTGTTACCCGTTTGAATGAAGCTATGTGTCAGGAAATTGCAAAAGAAGGAAAAGGTATATATGTACGAGTAGATAATTCTAATTCAGCCCAAAAGGCCATCAATCAAGAAGTGAATAAAATGGCGAAGTCTGATGTAGAGTCGAAAGTATATACGGAGTTTAACGAACAATTCCAGGCTATTGCATGGGTTATTCTACTATTGTTATTGGCAGAAATCTTAATTCTGGATCGCAAAAATCCTTTATTTAAGAACATTCACCTGTTTTCTAATAAGAAATAGTTATACGTATGTTAAAAAGTAAATATATTCTATTCGCTGTATTTCTGTTAGCGGCAGCTGGTGTATCGGCTCAGAAAGCAGAACGCGACTATATCCGTAAGGGAAACCGTCTGTTTAATGATAGCGTATTTGTTGATGCAGAGGTGAACTACCGGAAGGCCTTGGAAGCTAATCCCAAGTCTACGGTATCCATGTATAATCTGGGAAATACCCTTTCGCAACAGCAAAAGTTTCAGGATGCCATGGAACAATATGTATCGGCCAGCAAAATAGAAAAAGATAAAATGAAACTCGCCCATATTTATCACAATATGGGAGTAATTTTCCAGGCTGGTAAAGACTATGCCAAAGCTGTAGATGCATATAAAATGTCACTGCGTAATAATCCTACCGATCATGAAACCCGGTACAATTTGGCTCTTGCACAGAAAATGCTGAAAGACCAACAAAATCAGCAGAATCAAGATCAAAATCAGGACCAAAACAAAGATCAGCAAAAACAAGATCAGAAACAGGACCAGAATAAAGACAAACAGAAGGATCAGAAACAAGATGAAAAGAAAGATCAGCAGCAACCACCGAAATCTGAAAAGAAACAAGATAATCAGATGTCAAAGGAAAATGCTGAACAATTACTGAATTCTGTCATGCAGGACGAGAAAGATGTGCAGGATAAAGTGAAGAAGCAACAAAAAGTTATGCAAGGCGGTCGCTTGGAAAAAGATTGGTAATATAAAGTTGATGATATAAATTTCATAAGCAATGAAAAAACTGATTATTATATTGATGGCATTGATAGCATATAGCACTCATGTGTTTGCTGATAAGGTGTCTTTTACTGCTTCTGCTCCTGATGCAGTGGTAGTAGGCGAACAATTCAGGCTGTCGTATATTGTAACTACACAAAAAGTGAAAGATTTTCGGGCACCATCAATCAAAGGTTTTGATGTATTGATGGGGCCAAGCCGTTCACAACAAAGTAGTACTCAAATAGTGAATGGTAATGTTACATCTACTAGTAGTATTACATTTACATACATATTAATGGCTAATAATGCCGGAGAATACACAATACCCGGTGCCTCCATTGTTGCCGATGGTGACCAAATGGTGTCAAACTCAGTAAAGATTAAAGTATTGCCACAAGATCAAGGTGGCAATAGCGGACAAAATAATAGTAGTAGTGGTTCTATACATTCCTCATCTGGTACAAGTGTCTCTAATCAGGACCTTTTTATTATGGCAAGTGCCAGTAAAACAAATGTGTATGAACAGGAGGCTTTTGTCCTAACCTATAAAATATACACCAGAGAATCCAACTTACAACTTAATAATGCGAAATTGCCCGACTTTAAAGGTTTCCATTCTCAAGAAATAGAAATGACAACCAATGCAAGATGGACTCCGGAGCATTATCAGGGACGTAATTACTATACAACGGTTTATCGCCAGTTTGTTCTCTTCCCGCAACAATCAGGAAAGCTATATATTGATCCGGCACAGTTCCAGATGACTATCGGAAAACCTGTGCAATCAGATGATCCTTTTGATGCTTTCTTCAATGGAGGAAGTAATGTCATTGAAATTAAAAAAAATATTTCCACTCCTAAGATAGCAATAAATGTCAATCCGCTTCCTACAGGTAAACCTGCAGATTTTTCAGGTGGAGTGGGAGAGTTCAATATATCTTCTTCTATCAACAGTAAGGAACTGAAAACCAATGATGCTATTACTATTAAACTGGTAATATCCGGTACAGGTAACCTGAAGTTGATTTCTAATCCGGAAATTAAATTCCCGGATGATTTTGAAGTATATGATCCCAAAGTAGACAATCAAGTCAGATTAACCCGGGAAGGGCTCACAGGCAATAAAGTTATTGAATATTTGGCAATTCCGAGACATGCCGGAACATATAAGATTCCGGGAGTATCTTTCAGCTATTTTGATATTCGCTCCAAGTCTTACAAAACACTGAAAACAGAAGATTATGTAGTAAATGTTGAGAAAGGTGCAGGTAATGCGGATCAAGTAATTGCTAACTTCACGAATAAAGAGGACTTGAAAGTATTAGGTGAAGACATCCGTTATATCAAACAGAATGAAGTTACTCTCCAACCTAAAGGAAGTTTCTTCTATGGTTCAATGACATATTGGTTGTTCTATATCATTCCGGCTCTTGCCTTTATTATTTTCTTTATTATTTATCGTAAGCAAGCTGCTGAAAATGCAAATGTTGCTAAAATGCGTACGAAGAAAGCAAATAAAGTGGCAACGAAGCGTATGAAGCTTGCAGGAAAATTACTCTCCGAAAATAAAAAAGATGCTTTCTACGATGAGGTATTAAAGGCATTGTGGGGATATATAAGTGACAAACTGAATATTCCGGTATCTCGTTTATCTAAAGATAATATTGAAGAGAAACTAAGAAATCACGGAGTAAATGAGGAACTAATCAAAGAATTCCTGAATGCATTGAATGATTGTGAATTTGCCCGGTTTGCTCCAGGTGATGAGAATCAAGCTATGGATAAAGTTTATTCTTCTTCAATAGAAGTAATAAGCAAAATGGAGAATTCAATAAAACATTAACCCAGAAGAGATTATGTCATGAAAAAGATATTATTTTTTATATTATTATCAATGTCGCTTACTTGTTTCGGACAAGATTCGTTAAGCATTGATACTAGACAAACGAATGGAGTTGATTCTATCCACGCTTCGCATACCACATTTTCCAGTAATACACTGGAAGATGCAACAAAAGCTGAAGGAGATTCCGCATATATAAAAGAAGATTATGCAGCAGCTATTCAGATATATGAAGCATTACTGAAAAATGGAGAAGCTGCCGACGTCTATTACAATCTGGGAAATAGTTATTATAAAATAGGGGAGATAGCGAAAGCTGTTTTAAATTATGAGCGTGCTCTGCTATTACAACCAGGAAATGGTGACATCCGTGCTAATCTTGAAGTGGCACGTGCAAAAACAATAGACAAGGTTGAACCTGTTCCCGAAGTATTCTTTGTTTCATGGATCAAATCTCTGACAAATAGTATGAGCGTAGATGCATGGGCCACATGGGGTATTGTCTCCTTTATTCTATTGATTATCGCTCTCTATTTCTTTATATTCTCCAAACAGATTATGTTAAAGAAAATAGGATTCATATCAGGAATCATTTTGCTGATTGTCACTGTTTGCTCTAATCTTTTTGCTTCGCAACAAAAAGAGCATTTGGTTAATCGAAGTGAGGCGATAGTAATGAATCCGAGTGTAACAGTACGGAGTACTCCAAGCGAGAGTGGAACTAGCTTGTTTATTCTCCATGAAGGGAGAAAGGTAAGTGTCAAAGACAACTCTATGAAAGAATGGAAAGAAATTCGACTGGAAGATGGAAAAGTCGGGTGGGTACCTGCTTCTGCTATCGAGGTGATATAAAGGTCATTAATAGATTTTATATATTCAAGAAAAAAAGATAAGCAAATAATTTGTTTTATCTTTTTTTTTGCTTAAGTTTATAGCGTGATAAAAAAATCACATAGTATTAACCATTAAATTTATGAGACATGAGAACAATAACGTTTAATGAACTTCGTAAAATTAAAGATTCATTGCCTAGCGGTAGCATGCATAGAATAGCAGACGAACTTGGTTTGCACGTAGATACAGTGCGAAACTTCTTCGGAGGACACAATTTCAAGGAGGGAAAAAGCGTCGGAATACATCTCGAGCCCGGTCCAGATGGTGGGCTTGTAATGTTGGATGACACGACCGTTCTTGATCGGGCTTTAAAAATCCTAGATGAATTGAATATGAGTATGCAAAAAGAACAGGCTACCGAATCTGTGCAAGTTTAAAATATAACAAACTGAATCCCAATTGAATCAAACAATTGGGATTTCTTATTTGTTTTCACCTTATAAAATGTACATTTATGGAAGACAAATTAGTAACCCTGGCCATTCTGACATACACCAAAGCGCAGATCTTAAAGAATGTCTTGGAAAATGAAGGTATAGAAACCTACATTCATAACGTTAATCAAATACAACCGGTTGTTTCATCGGGAGTGCGTTTACGAATTAAAGAAAGCGATCTGCCACGTGCTTTGAAAATAACAGAAAGTTCTACATGGCTGTCTGAAAGTATAGTGGGAGAGAAGGAGCCCAAAGTAAAAGATAAATCAAATAAGATTTTAATTCCCGTCGACTTCTCTAATTATTCGATGAAAGCATGTGAATTTGCATTCAACCTGGCAAAAACAGAAAATGCAGAAGTCATCCTGTTGCATGTCTATTTCACGCCTATTTATGCATCGTCGTTGCCTTATGGGGATGTTTTCAATTACCAGATTGGAGATGAAGAATCTGTAAAAACGATTATCCAAAAAGTCCATTCTGATCTCAATGCTTTATCAGAGAAGATAAAAGAAAAAGTTGCATCAGGCGAATTTCCCAACGTTAAATATAGCTGCATCTTACGTGAAGGTATTCCAGAGGAGGAAATCTTAAGATATGCTAAAGAACAGCGTCCTATGGTTATCATTATGGGTACCCGAGGCAAAAATCAGAAAGACATTGATTTAATTGGTAGTGTAACCGCTGAAGTTATTGACAGGAGTCGCACGGCTGTATTGGCTATTCCGGAAAATACACCATTTAAACAGTTTAGTGAAGCAAAACGGATTGCCTTTATTACCAATTTTGATCAAAGAGATCTAATTGCTTTCGAGGCATTCTTTAATACTTGGAAATCATTCCATTTTTCTGTATCTTTGATACACCTTACAGATTCTAAAGATACCTGGAATGAAATAAAACTAGCAGGTATAAAAGAATATTTTCACAAGCAATATCCGGGGCTTGAAATTCATTATGACGTAGTGATGAATGATAATTTATTAAAAGGACTTGATCAGTATATCAAAGATAATCATATAGATATAATCACTTTGACTTCTTACAAAAGGAATATATTTGCTCGATTATTTAATCCAAGTATTGCCAGAAAAATGATTTTTCATTCAGATACACCATTGCTTGTTATTAACAGCTGATCAAATCAGGCAAAAAATGAGCATCCAAGATAAGGGAATAATAAGTATTATGTTTAATAGAAAAAGGAGTAATATAATGACCTTACTCCTTTTTCTATTTTTATTTAAATGAAGAAATTTACCTGTTCCACTCAAGTCCATATCAAATATAAGATTTTTCAATTACTACTTTAAACTATTGAATAAAAAAAGAAGACTACTATTTCTAATAGCCTTCTTATATTTTTTCAGAAAACGATCTTACTTCATCATCTTATCGATTTCTTCGAATTCAGGTCCCATATTCAAGTTATAGTAAACTCTGTAAAGACCTTGCAACCATAAATCCTGTTGATCGGGTTTTAAAGCTCTGGCTTTTTCATAGAATGGTTTAGCTTCTTCGTAGAATTTCTTAACCACAGCTTGTGCTTCAGCGTACTTAGGATCATTGATATCTGTTGTTGCTTTATCAGCATAATCCTGTGCTTTCATCAAATATACCAAACCTACATTAGAGTATGCTTCTGCATATTCCGGATCAGCAGCAATAGCTTTTTTGTAGTATTCGATTGCATTATCATATTCTTTCATATTATGATAAAGATATGCTTTTACATACAAATACAACTTGTTATTCGGATCATTAGCTAACATTCTATCAGCAAACTCCATAGCTTTAGAAGCTTGATTAGAGCTATTATAATAATCAACCAAATTAGCGAAGAAATAATCATTTCCAGGGAACTTAAGGATACCCTCTTCCAAAGACTTAATCCATGCAGCAGTATCACCTTTAGCCTTGTAAGCATCAGCCATCAACTGCATAGCAAATTTACCACCATCTTTATCAGATAAAGCTGCAGGAGCATATTTAATGATTGCATCTTTATCACCTACTCTATCAGCAGCTAATGTTGCGTAATAAGCAATTTGCGGAAGAAGAGTATCGTTTTTAGCCAATTCTTTATCAGCTAACATTGGATAAGAAGCTGACTCTACATAGGTTGCAAAGAACTTCAAAGCTTCTTTATTCTTGTCCAGGTTGAAATACTGAATACCACCATTAATCAAATTAGGACGTTCAGCCAACATACTGGAAGCATTAGCCTTCCGATATTTGTTTTTAACTTTTCCCTTTTCATTAGGTATTTCCGCTAATTCATCACACTTATTATAGTACTCATACATTTTCAGAATACTATTGTATACTTTCAATGTATCATACGGTTTCTTCAAAAAAGCATTTTTCATTTGCTCCTCGTTGATACGTCTCTGAATAAATCCAGCAACGTCCCATGTGTCAGCAAGATCCTTTGTTTCAGGATTCTTCATAGCCTCCTTAATAAGCTGTTCAGCCTGCTTAAAATTAGGTTTTACGTCATTAGCCATACTCTTTGCTTCTTTCACATTCTTCATCTGAGCGAATGAGAAGCTAACAGCCATCAATAAAACCATAGAAAATAATACTCTTTTCATGATTGTTGTTTGATTAATTATTAATATTATGTCTATTCCTCAATTTCGTTATTGCTTTCGTTTTCATTTAGGTCCGCTGCATCATCAATATCAGGAGCATCAGCATTCGGATCACTCACGATTGTACCCTCTGCCTCTTCTGCCGGAATTTCATCTTCAAGACTTTCTGTCATAACCTTACATACCGAACCAATCTGGTCGTTACGTTTTTCAAGATTTATCAGACGAACGCCTTGAGTAGCACGGCCCATTATACGAACATCCGCTACCTTCAAACGAATAGTGATACCAGACTTATTGATAATCATCAAGTCATTTTCATCAGTTACCGACTTGATTGTTACCAACTTACCTGTTTTTTCGGTAATATTCATGGTCTTCACACCCTTACCTCCACGGTTCGTTTTACGATAGTCTTCAATTTCAGAACGTTTACCATATCCTTGTTCGGAAACTACCATTACAGATTCTGTCTCCAAATCTTTGATACAAATCATTCCTACTACTTCATCCTGACCATCATTATCCAACGTAATACCACGTACACCTGTTGCTGTACGTCCCATTACACGAACTGCTGCCTCATGGAAACGAATTGCACGACCATTGCGGTTTGCAATGATGATTTCATTATTTCCATTCGTCATACGAACTTCAATTACGCTATCATCTTCGCGGATAGTTATAGCATTTACACCATTCTGACGAGGACGAGAATACTGTTCAAGCAATGTCTTCTTTATTACACCTTTCTTAGTACAGAATAATACATAATGGCTATTGATGAACTCGGAATCCTCTAAACTCTTCACACGCAAGTATGCAGTTACATTATCATCCGAATCAATATTCAACAAGTTCTGAATAGCACGGCCCTTAGAATTCTTCGTTCCTTCAGGTATTTCATATACTTTCAGCCAATAACACTTACCCTTTTGTGTAAAGAACATCATGGTATTGTGCATGGTAGCAGGATAAATATGCTCTACAAAGTCTTCATCACGGGTTTCCGTACCTTTCGAACCTACTCCACCACGATTTTGTGCACGGAATTCGGTCAACGGTGTACGTTTAATATAACCCATATGAGAAATTGTAATAATCATCTGATCATCTGCATAGAAGTCTTCCGGATTAAATTCTTCTGAAGAATAAACAATTTCAGAGCGACGTACATCTCCATATTTCGCTTTGACTTCTAACAATTCCTCTTTCATTACCCGACGACATACTTCATCATCAGCCAGAATACTTTCCAAATAAGCTATCTGCTTCATTATTTCTTCGTATTCCGCATGAAGCTGATCCTGCATCAGACCAGTTAACTGACGCAAACGCATTTCTACAATTGCACGAGCCTGAATTTCTGTCAGGTTAAATCGCTCAATCAAGCCTGTTATTGCGTCATTCGGAGTTTTTGCAGCACGAATAATACGAATTACTTCATCAATATTATCTGAAGCAATAATCAAACCTTCAAGAATGTGCGCACGCTCTTTCGCCTTACGAAGATCGAACTGAGTACGACGAATAACAACTTCGTGTCTATGCTCAATGAAATATTTAATTAAATCTCTTAGATTCAACGTTTTTGGACGTCCATGAACCAAAGCCACATTGTTAACGCCAAAAGAGGTCTGCAAAGCTGTCATTTTATAGAGTTTATTCAACACTACACTTGCATTTGCATCACGTTTTATGTCAATAACAATACGCATACCATCACGGTCAGACTCATCGTTGGCATTTGAGATACCTTCTATCTTCTTATCATTTACAAGATCAGCAATATATTTAATCAGTTCGGCCTTATTTACATTATAAGGAATCTCTGTTATTACGATCTTGTCATGTGTTTGTCCGCTTTCAATTTCAGCTTTCGCACGCATAATTACACGTCCGCGACCTGTCAAATATGCTTCGCGTACACCACTCACACCATATATATATCCGCCAGTAGGGAAATCCGGTGCTTTAACAAATTCCATCAGTTCCTCTACCGTAATTTCCGGATTATCAATATATGCATCACATGCTTCAATCACTTCCGAAAGATTATGAGGAGGCATATTGGTAGCCATACCAACAGCAATACCGGATGCTCCGTTCACCAGAAGGTTCGGGATACGCGTCGGCATCACCTTAGGTTCCACCAGCGTATTATCAAAGTTAGGCTCAAAATCAACGGTTTCCTTATACAGGTCATCCATCATTGCTTCACCCAACTTATTGAGACGAGCTTCTGTATAACGCATAGCAGCAGGGCTATCACCATCCACAGAACCAAAGTTTCCCTGTCCATCTACCAAAGGATAACGCATTGCCCATTCCTGCGCCATACGTACCATTGCAAAATAAACAGAAGAATCCCCATGAGGATGATACTTACCAAGTACCTCACCCACGATTCTCGCTGACTTTTTATAAGGTTTGTCTGAAGTATTGCCTAATTCCATCATTCCGTATAAAATTCTACGGTGAACAGGCTTAAATCCATCTCTAACATCCGGAAGGGCACGCGAAACGATGACCGACATGGAGTAGTCAATGTACGATGACTTCATTTCCTCCTCGATGTTAATCTTTATAATTCTGTCTTGTTCAAGCATTTAAAATGATTATTAATTATACATTCTACGGTTTGTGAAAAACCACGCTAAAGTACTACTTTTCCCCGATATACGAAAGTTTTTAGAAAGAAAGTTTTATCATGACCGGGACGATAACCCGCCAAACTTTAAAATACGAAAATAAAAAGATAAAAACGATAAATATAATATGGAAAGATAAATAACATCGGTAAAAAAGAGCCTGTTATTTGTTATACCTTATATATATAATACAAATACACTGTTTTTATGGCACGCCATTTGTAGATATAAGAAATAAAGCAAATATTGCAATACAAACTTGATTAAATGCGTATATTTGCCAGTGAATAACCCTTAGAAGAAAAGGAAAAAAGTATGAATAATCAATTCTCACAAAGAGTTTCCGACATTATCGTCTATAGTAAGGAAGAAGCGAATCGGTTGAGAAGTAGGTATATAGGTCCCGAACACCTGCTTCTGGGAATACTCCGTGACGGTGAAGGAAAAGCTATCGAGATATTGTCTAAACTCAACACCAATCTGGCTGCTATAAAGCAACAGATTGAAGCTCAGCTGAAGGCAGAAGCTGATGAAATGTTATTGCCTGATGCAGAGGTGCCGTTATCTAATGATGCGGCAAAGATATTAAAAATGTGTATTTTAGAAGCTCGTGGAATGAAAAGTAACATCGCTGATACAGAACATGTATTATTGGCTATTTTAAGAGAAAAAAACAATATGGCGGCTTCCGTACTTGAAGCAAACGATATAAACTACGTGAAAGTACTGGAGCAAGCTACATTGCAGCCGGATATCAATTCCGGCATGGGCTTTTCGGAAGACGATGAGGATGACGAAGAAATGTCTTCTCCTCGTTCCGGCAGAGGTGGCTCGGATGAACGCCAGCAGGCACAAACCGCTTCCAAGAAGCCGTCTAATGATACGCCGGTACTTGACAATTTTGGTACTGACATGACAAAAGCGGCAGAAGAAGGACGGTTGGATCCTGTCGTGGGCAGAGAAAGAGAAATCGAACGTTTAGCGCAGATATTAAGTCGACGCAAAAAGAATAACCCAATTCTGATTGGTGAACCCGGTGTAGGAAAATCAGCGATTGTTGAAGGTCTTGCATTGAGAATCATTCAGAAAAAGGTTTCGCGTATCCTGTTTGATAAACGAGTCGTTGCTCTTGACATGACTGCTGTTGTGGCAGGAACAAAGTACCGTGGACAATTTGAAGAACGTATCCGTTCCATTCTCAATGAATTGCAGAAGAATCCGAATGTTATATTATTCATTGATGAAATTCACACGATTGTAGGCGCAGGCTCTGCAGCAGGCTCTATGGATGCCGCCAATATGCTAAAGCCAGCATTGGCAAGAGGAGAAATACAATGTATCGGCGCCACCACTCTTGATGAATATCGTAAGAATATTGAGAAAGATGGCGCATTGGAACGTCGTTTCCAAAAAGTAATCGTAGAACCGACTACTGCTGCCGAAACTCTGCAGATTTTGCGTAATATCAAGGATAAGTATGAAGATCATCACAATGTGTATTATACGGATGAAGCATTGGAAGCATGTGTCAAGCTGACAGACCGCTATATCACAGATCGTAATTTCCCTGATAAAGCCATTGATGCTTTAGATGAAGCCGGCTCACGTGTACATCTTACTAATGTCAATGTACCCAAAGAGATAGAAGAACAGGAAAAGCTGATCGAAGAAGCTAAAAACAAGAAAAATGAAGCCGTAAAATCGCAGAATTTTGAACTTGCAGCCAGCTTCCGTGATAAGGAGAAAGAACTTTCTATCCAATTGGATGAGATGAAAAAAGAATGGGAAGCCAATCTAAAAGAAAACAGGCAAACTGTTGATGCAGAAGAAATTGCTAATGTTATCTCAATGATGTCAGGCATTCCAGTACAACGAATGGCACAGGCCGAAGGCATCAAGCTAGCAAGTATGAAAGAAGATTTGCAAGCTAAAGTCATCGCACAAGACACAGCGATAGAAAAGCTGGTCAAAGCCATTTTGCGAAGCCGTGTAGGACTCAAAGATCCTAATAAGCCCATTGGCACGTTTATGTTCTTAGGTCCGACAGGAGTTGGTAAAACTCACTTAGCAAAAGAGTTGGCCAAGTATATGTTCGGTTCTGCCGATGCACTGATTCGTATCGATATGAGTGAATATATGGAAAAGTTCACTGTTTCACGCTTGGTTGGAGCACCTCCGGGATACGTAGGATATGAAGAAGGTGGCCAGCTGACAGAAAAAGTGCGCCGTAAACCATACTCTATTGTATTGCTTGATGAAATAGAAAAAGCACATCCGGATGTATTCAATATCCTACTTCAGGTAATGGATGAGGGTCGTCTGACTGACAGTTATGGCAGAATGGTAGATTTCAAAAATACCGTTATTATCATGACTTCCAATATCGGAACCCGCCAGCTGAAAGAATTTGGACGTGGTGTTGGTTTTGCGACACAAAGCCGCCTGGATGATAAAGAATTCTCGCGAAGTGTAATACAAAAAGCTCTAAATAAATCATTCGCGCCTGAATTCATCAATCGTGTAGATGAGATTATCACGTTTGATCAACTTTCTCTGGAAGCGATAACAAAGATTATAGACATAGAGCTAAAAGGATTGTACGATAGAATAGAATCTATTGGTTACAAGCTTGTTATTGAAGATAAGGCGAAAGAATTCATCGCTAGCAAGGGATATGACGTACAATATGGCGCCCGTCCTTTGAAGCGCGCAATTCAAACCTATCTGGAGGATGGTTTATCCGAGCTCATCATTTCCTCGTCTTTAAAAGAGGGAGATACTATTCAAGTAACCCTTAATGAAGAAAAAGGCGAATTGGAGATGAAAGTTGTTTCTCCGGAATAGAGTTATTTCCTGAATAAGAAAATAATTTAATATGCCATAATGTCAGACCTTCGGGTCTGGCATTTTTTTTGTCTCTATATGGGCAAATATCAATTAAAATTAATCAATAGATAAACTAAAAAAATATACGTATTATGCAAAAAGGTAATATTGGGGTTACAACAGAAAACATTTTCCCTATCATTAAAAAGTTTTTGTACAGTGACCATGAGATTTTTCTGCGCGAGTTAGTATCCAATGCGGTAGATGCCACTCAGAAGCTGAATACGCTTGCTTCTATTGGCGAATTCAAAGGTGAACTGGGTGACTTAACTGTTCACGTTGAATTAGGCAAAGATACTATTACCATTTCTGACCGTGGTATCGGTTTGACTGCAGAAGAAATAGAGAAGTACATCAATCAAATAGCTTTCTCTGGAGCTAATGACTTCCTGGAGAAGTATAAGAACGACGCAAATGCCATTATCGGACATTTCGGACTTGGCTTCTACTCTGCCTTTATGGTTGCAAAGAAAGTGGAGATTATCACTAAATCATACAGAGACGATGCAAAAGCCGTAAAATGGACTTGTGATGGCAGCCCTGAATTCACTATTGAAGAAATAGAAAAAGCCGACCGTGGATCAGATATCATCTTATACATTGATGACGACTGCAAAGAATTCCTCGAAGAAGCACGTATCTCCGAACTTCTGAAGAAATATTGCAGCTTCCTTCCTGTTCCTATTGCATTTGGAAAAAAGAAAGAATGGAAAGATGGCAAACAGGTAGAAACGGCTGAAGATAATATAATCAATGATACCACTCCTTTGTGGACACGCAAGCCTAGCGAACTTTCGGATGAAGATTACAAATCATTCTATAGCAAGCTATATCCGATGTCTGATGAACCACTCTTCTGGATTCACCTGAATGTGGATTATCCATTCCATCTGACTGGTATCCTCTACTTCCCGAAGGTAAAGAGCAATATTGAATTAAATAAGAACAAGATTCAGTTATATTGCAATCAAGTATATGTAACAGACTCTGTTGAAGGCATTGTGCCGGACTTCCTGACTTTGTTACATGGAGTAATAGATTCTCCGGATATTCCGTTGAACGTTTCCCGTTCATACTTGCAAAGCGACTCAAACGTGAAGAAGATTTCAACTTATATCACTAAGAAAGTTTCCGACCGTTTGCAGTCTATATTCAAGAATGATCGTAAGCAGTTTGAAGAAAAGTGGAACGACTTGAAAATATTTATCAATTATGGAATGCTCACACAAGAGGATTTCTATGATAAAGCGCAAAAATTCGCCCTTTTCACCGATACAAATGACAAACATTACACATTCGAGGAATATCAGACCCTTATTAAAGATAACCAGACAGACAAAGATGGAAATCTAATCTATCTGTATGCAAATAACAAGGACGAACAATACAGCTATATTGAAGCTGCAACCAATAAAGGTTACAATGTCTTGCTCATGGATGGCCAGTTAGATGTAGCTATGGTAAGTATGTTGGAGCAAAAGCTTGAGAAATCCCGTTTCACGCGTGTAGACAGTGATGTTGTTGACAATCTGATTGTAAAAGAAGACAAGAAAGGTGAAACTCTGGAAGCCAACAAACAAGATGCAATCACAACAGCCTTCAAGAGCCAATTGCCTAAAATGGATAAGGTTGAATTCAATGTGATGACGCAAGCGTTGGGAGAAAATTCGGCTCCGGTCATGATTACTCAAAGCGAATATATGCGTCGTATGAAAGAAATGGCAAATATTCAAGCCGGAATGAGCTTCTACGGCGAAATGCCTGACATGTTCAATCTGATCCTGAATTCAGACCACAAGTTGATAAAACAAGTATTGAATGAAGAAGAGAATACCTGTCAAGCAGAAGTAGCTCCGATACTCTCCGAAATGGATAACGTCAACAAACAACGTAATGAGTTGAAAGACAAACAGAAGGATAAAAAGGAAGAAGACATCCCAACAGCTGAAAAAGATGAATTAAACGATCTCGACAAGAAGTGGGATGATCTGAAAAGCAAGAAAGAAGCTATCTTTATCGGCTATGCAAGCAATAACAAAGTTATCCGCCAGCTTATCGATCTGGCCTTACTTCAAAACAATATGTTAAGAGGTGAAGCTTTGAATAACTTCGTAAAACGTAGCATTGAGCTGATTTAATATCGCCCCTTTAAACATTACACATACTTCAAGAAAGAGCATTCAACGTTAAATACACGTTGTAATGCTCTTTTTCAATTTAAAACGATCGGCAAAATATCGATTAATTGAAAAGTATTGTATATATTTGAACACTTAATAGACAAAAAATTCAATTGTTTGATTTGGGTTATGAGAAAGATTTTTTTAGTGTTCATTACTTTATGGCTGATTATCCCGGCTATCCATGCCCAAAAAGTAGGACTTGTATTAAGCGGTGGTGGCGCCAAAGGAATGACGCACATCGGCATCATTCGCGCATTGGAAGAAAACAACATCCCTATTGACTACATTGCTGGTACTTCCATGGGAGCCATTATCGGCTCCTTGTATGCCATGGGATACTCTCCTGATGACATGGTAGAACTACTCAAATCGGAGGACTTTAAACGATGGTATTCCGGAGAAGTGGAAGAGAAATACGTATATCATTTCAAAAAGAATCTTCCCACTCCCGAATTTTTCAATATTCGTTTTTCATTCAAAGATTCACTGAAGAGTTTAAAACCTCAATTCCTGCCTACCAGTGTTGTCAACCCGATTCAAATGAATCTCGTGTTTGTTGACCTATATGCACGTGCTACGGCGGCTTGTAAGGGAGATTTTGATAAACTTTTTGTTCCTTTCCGTTGCATTGCGTCCGATGTGTACAATAAAAAACAGTTAGTCATGAAGGAAGGAGATTTAGGAGATGCCGTCAGAGCTTCCATGAGCTTTCCTTTCATGTTTAAACCCATTGAAATAGACAATGTACTGGCCTACGATGGAGGTATCTATAATAACTTTCCCACGGACATCATGAGAGATGATTTTCATCCGGATGTCATTATAGGAAGCGTTGTATCCACCAATCCCACTAAACCCAAGGAAAATGACCTCATGAGTCAAATTGAGAATATGGTGATGCAGAAAACCGACTATTCTATTCCGGACTCTATGGGGATTTTAATGACGTTCAAATATGACAACGTCAACCTGATGGATTTTCAACGCATCGACGAATTACATGATATAGGATATAATCGAACCATCAGCATGATGGATTCTATCAAAAGCCGTATCCATCGGCGTGTGAATCTGGACAATATTCGTTTAAGGAGAATGGTATACCGTAGTAATTTCCCGGAACTACGTTTTAAAAATATCATCATTGATGGAGCTAATCCACAACAACAGGCATATATGAAGAAAGAATTTCATAAGTCGGATAACAAAGAATTCACCTATGAAGATTTAAAGCAAGGTTATTTTCGATTGCTATCAGATAAAATGATTTCAGAAATCATACCGCATGCAATTTATAATCCGGAAGATGACACCTATGATCTGCATTTAAAAGTCAAACTGGAAAATAACTTTGCTGTACGGCTGGGAGGTAACATATCCACTTCCAATTCGAATCAGATCTACCTGGGACTTAGTTATCAGGACTTAAACTACTATGCCAAAGAGTTTATTCTTGACGGGCAACTTGGAAAGGTATATAACAACGTGCAATTTATGGCAAAAATAGACTTTGCCACTGCCATTCCTACCTCGTATCGTCTTATAGGTTCGATCAGTACTTTCGACTATTTTAAAAAGGACAAACTTTTTTCGCGAAATAACAAACCGGCCTTTAACCAGAAAGACGAACGTTTCTTGAAATTACAGGTTGGATTACCTTTCCTTTCGAGCAAGCGAGCAGAGTTTGGAGTAGGAATTGCAAGAATAGAGGATAAATATTTTCAAAAAAGTGTCATTGACTTCGGAAATGACAAATTTGATAAAAGCCGCTATGATTTATTTGGTGGATCAATTAGTTTTAATGGAAGTACTCTTAATTCCAAACAATATCCTACACGTGGATACAGAGAAGCCCTTGTAGCCCAGATTTTCGTTGGAAAAGAACGATTCTATCCGGGCGAAGGAAGTACGACCAGTAACAACAAAGATCATCACTCCTGGCTGCAATTATCTTATATGAAAGAGAAATATCATAATATGAGTGAACATTGGGTTTTAGGATGGTATTTGAAAGCCCTGTATGCCTCCAAAAACTTCTCCGAGAACTATACGGCCACAATGATGCAAGCTGGAGAGTTTTCTCCTACATTACATAGCAAATTGACTTACAACGAAGCCTTTCGTGCCAATCAATTTGTCGGAGCCGGCATTCGGCCTATTTACCGTTTAAGCCAGATGTTCCATCTTCGGGGAGAATTTTATGGTTTTATGCCTATTTATCCAATCGAAAAAAACTCGTTGAATAAAGCATATTACGGAAAAGCTTTCTCCAAGTTTGAATATTTAGGAGAAATTTCTGTTGTATGTCAATTGCCTTTTGGAGATATCTCTGCATATGTAAATCATTATAGCTCACCGAAAAGGGAGTGGAATGTCGGACTAAGTATAGGTTTACAACTATTCAATTATCGGTTCATAGAATAATTTTCTACAAAAAAAGTCGGTGAAAAGCTTGCTAATTCGGGAAAAGTCCGTATCTTTGCACCCGTTAAAACAAAATAACGGTCGCGTAGCTCAACTGAATAGAGTAGCTGACTACGGATCAGCCGGTTACAGGT